>Ga0187850_10001181_pt1 | contig 29470 bp, 25 predicted proteins | sample June2016WEW_4_15_FD_132436 | JGI IMG/M metagenome (GOLD analysis project Ga0187850, IMG submission 132436) | Peatland microbial communities from SPRUCE experiment site at the Marcell Experimental Forest, Minnesota, USA - June2016WEW_4_150 | ecosystem: Environmental > Terrestrial > Soil >...
CACCGGCAGCATCCATTCCCCGGAGACCGGCTCGCCCGAGATGCTCATGGAGCTGGCCTACCGGCTGGCGGTCGAGCAGACGCCCTTCATCGAGGCCATCCGCAAGAACCTCATCGTGCTCATTACGCCGATCCTCGAGGTGGACGGCCACGACCGCCAGGTGGACGTCTACAACTACCGCAAAGCCAACCCCAAGAAGGCCGCGCCCAATCTCATTTACTGGGGCAAGTACGTGGGCCACGACAACAACCGCGACGGCATGGCGCTGGCGCTGGCCCTCAGCCGCAACATGATGAAGTCGTTCCTGGAGTGGCACCCCACGGTGCTCCACGACCTGCACGAGTCGGTGCCCTTCCTGTACATCTCCACCGGCATGGGCCCGTATAACGCCTGGCTCGATCCCATTGTCATCAACGAGTGGCAGGAGCTGGCCTACAACGAGGTCAACGAGATGACCAAGCGCGGCGTCCCCGGCGTCTGGACGCACGGCTTCTACGACGGCTGGGCCGCCAACTACATGTTCTACGTGGCCAACGGCCACAACTCCATCGGCCGTTTCTACGAGACCTTCGGCGGCCGCGGCGCCGATACCTGGGAGCGCACCGTCCCCGCCGGACAAACCACCCGCGCCTGGTACCGCCCCAATCCGCCGCTCCCCAAAGTGAAGTGGTCCATCCGCAACAACATCAATCTCCAGCAGAGCGCCATTCTGTTGGGCATGAACATGGTGGCCGACCAACGGCAACAGTTCCTCGAGAACTTCTACCTGAAGAGCAAGCGCTCCGTCGCCAAGGCAACCGCCGAGGGTCCCGCCGCCTGGGTCATCCCGAGCGACGACCCGCGCCCGGCCGAGTGCGCCGCCCTGGTGAACCTGCTGCGGCTACAGGGCGTCGAGGTGCACAAGACCGACGGCGCGGTCGAGCTCGACAAGAAGGTGACGTTCCCCGCGGGCAGCTACGTCATCCGCATGGATCAGCCCTACAGCCGGATGGCCGACATGCTGCTCGACACGCAGTACTACAACCCGAGCGACCCGCAGCCGTACGACGATACCGGCTGGTCGCTGGGCGCGCTACGCAACGTCAAGACCGCGCGCGTCACCGACGCCGCGATCCTCAAGGCGCCCATGACTTTGCTCGCCGCGCCGGCCAAGGCGCCCGGCGGCATTCGCGGCTCCGCGTCTCCCGCCGCGTACCTCATCAACCACAACGCCGACAGCACGCTCGCCACTCTTCGCTTCCGCCTGAAAGACCTCAGCATCCGCGCCGCCGAGGAGCCGTTCAAAGCCGCCGATCGCGATTTCGCCGCCGGCTCGTTCCTCATCCGGACGGAAGGCAACCGGCCCGGCTTGCGCCAGAAGCTCGAGCCGGTGGCAGCGGAGCTTGGCGTGACGATGTATGGCGTCGACGAGCTGCCCAAGTTGAAGGCGCATGAACTCACGGTTCCACGCATCGCGCTGGTCCACACCTGGACCAGCACCCAAAACGAGGGCTGGTTCCGGCTGGCGCTCGACGGCTTGGGCATCCCCTACGCCTACATCTCCGACCAGGCGCTCCGCGCCACGCCCGATCTGCGCGCCAGGTACGACGTGATCCTGTTCGGCCCGGTCGGCGGCTCCGCGCAGCGCATTGTCAACGGCCTCCCCATGCGCGGCGACCCCATCCCCTGGAAGAAGTCCGCGCTCACGCCCAACATCGGCACGTCCCCGGATCAGACCGACGACATGCGCGGCGGCATGGGACTGGAAGGCGTCCTGAACCTGAAGAAGTTCATCGAGGAGGGCGGGCTGTTTGTCACCATTGGAGGCAACGCATCGATCCCCATCGATTACGGCCTGATCGATAGCGTCTCGATCGTCCAGACGCGCGAATTGCAGGCCCGCGGCGGCGTCTTCAACGCGGTGATCGCGGACGCGAAAAGCCCGATCGCTTACGGCTACGGGGAGCGGCTCGCGGTCTACTTCAGCCAGGATCCGGTCTTTCGGGTGAGCGCTACCGGCGGCCTCGGCGGCGGCCGTGGATTCGGCGACGAGGCTTCGGGCAGCCGTCCCAGCGGCCGCGGCACCGCGACCGACCCCGACATCCCGCAGGGCCGTCCCTATTCCCCGCCGCCGCCCAAGCCCGAGGTCAAGCCGGGCGAGGAGCCGCCCCCGCCCGAGGAATACCTCGAGCTGATCCGCCCGCTGCTGCCGCCGCCCGAGGCCCGCCCGCGCGTGATTCTCCGCTTCGCGGAGGAGAAGGACCTGCTGGTGGCCGGGATGCTGGCCGGAGGCAAGGAGCTGGCCAATCGCCCGGCGGTCATCGACGTGCCGCTCGGCAAAGGCCACGTCCTGCTCTTCGCCAACAATCCGATATGGCGCCAGGAGACCCAGGGCAGCTTCTTCCTGCTCTTCAACGCCATGCTGAACTACGACCACCTCGGCGTGGGGCGCTGAAAGTGGCACAGGCATTCAGCCTGTGCCAGGTATGAGAAAACCGGTTTCCTGCACACACTCTATCTGCCATGATGTATCGCCGCAACCTGCCCCATTGGTACGCTGACGGCGCTGCCATCTTCGTCACCTGGCGGCTCTTTGGCACGCTGCCGAACAGTGTGAAGCAGGTCCTCGACGGCCGTGCGTTCCGCGAGGCCGATCGCGAGTTGGATCGCGCCGCGACCGGACCGTCCTGGCTGTCGCAGGCTTCCATAGCGGAATGCGTCGCGCGCAGCCACGTTCACCTGCTCATCGGGCCGAGGACAGAGCTACACCACATCACCAAGTGGATCAAGGGCACGTCGGGGCGAGGGGCGAATCTGTTCTTGGGGCGCACCGGCAACCCATTTTGGCAGGACGAGTCGTTTGACCATTGGGTGCGGGATCACTGGGAGTTTGAACGGATTTGCCGGTACATCGAGAACAACCCTGTCAGCGCGGGACTGGTGTTTGCGCCGGAACAGTGGCCGAATTCCAGTGCCAGCCGGCACGGGCTGGAGGTCACAAGCTGAAGGCCTGTGCCACTATTGCAGCGGCACTGCCCGGCCGGTCTTCACGGACTGCTTTGCTGCCTCTATGATTTCGACCACGCCCACGTTGATGGGCAGCGCAACCAGGCCGTCGAGGGGCTGGTTCGCTTTCATACGGCTCACCAGGTAGGCGACCGGCTCGGCGTGGTCGGCGTCCAACGGGGCCAGCGGCAGATTCTCCTGTTTGCCCTTCGCGCGCAACTCGACCTTGCCGTCCCGCACGTTGAGGCTGCCGGCCAGCCCAAACACCTCGAGGTCCTGGAAGCCCCGCGGCAGATCCCAACTCGCTTCGAAAATGCCCACGCCGTTCTTGTAGGAGAGGATCAGGTCGGCGTTGTCTTCCACCTTGGGGAACCGCTCGGGCCGGAGGTGGTTCACGGTGGCGTAGACCGTCTCGGGCTTCCCCAGGTACCACAGCGACCACAGCGCGTTGTAGCAGCCGAAATCCATCAGCGCTCCGGCGCCGTTGGAGACCGGGTCGGTCAACCACGCGAAGAAGTACTTGCTGGTGACGCCCTCCGACCCCGGCCCGCCGTGGCCCACGATCCCGTGCAGCCGCCACACCCTGCCGATCGCGCCCTGGTCGGCCTGGGCCCTGGCGGCGTAGTTGGCCGGCCACCACGCCATCTGGTAGTTGGTCATCACGCGGATGCCGTGTTGCGCCGCCAGGCGCTCGATTTCGAGCGCATCTTTGTAGGTCGCCGCCAGCGGCTTCTCGAAGATCACCTGGATCTTCCGCGGAGCGCACGCCTCGACAATCTCCAGGTGCCGGTTGTTCTCGACGAACGCCCAGACGATATCCGGCTTCACCTCCGCCAGCATCTTCCGGTAGTCGGAGTAGTACGGGACGCCGGGCGCTGACTTCTTCGCCTCCGCCACCAGTTCGGCGTTCGGCTCCGCGATTCCCGCCAGCCGGGCGGGCGTCTGGCCCTTCGCCATCCTCCCCAAGTGCCCCCAGACATGGGAATGCACCAGCCCGACGATGGCGATCTTGTACTCCTGCGCCGCCAGAGGAACAGAAAGGGCGATCACGGTCGTCAGAAAGTATTTCATGGAGTGCAGTGTAGCACCGGCGCCCAGGTTCATGAATCGACGCCGTCTGGCCGGCATCCAAGCAATCAACGAGCTTGGCGGCCCGAGCGGGATTCCTGTGGGAATGGGGCAGTCCGCGGATGGGGACAACGGTGACTGTCCCCTGGTTTCCGCGGAGGTGCTACAGTAGCTTAGGTTAGGGAACTGGGGAGAGCCAATGAAGATTCTCGCCGCGATTTCGATTTTGTGGATAGGTTCCACACTGGCCGGTCAGGATCTTTCCAGCCAGGCGCGTCAGCTTGAGGCAAGGGGCGACGCCGCTGGCGCGCGCCAACTGTTGCAGCGCGCGGCGCGCAACTCGTCCAACGATCCCGCGGCGCTGCTGAGCTACGCCGAGTTCCTGGACTGCTACCACGACCCCGAAACGCGCCCGACCCTCGAAAAGGCCCTGGCGCTTCTGGATGGGCCCTCGAACCAAGCCAGGCGCGCACAGGTGGCCCGCCGCCTGGTGCTTCTCGACCTGATCGAGGGCGATCGCGACGCCGCCGCCAAGCATCTGGGAGTCTACCGCGCCAGCGGCGGCACGGACATCGCCGCTAAGCTGCCCGAACCACGCCTGGAGACCGAGGAAGAGCGCCAGATCATTGAAATCCCCGGCCCCCTGCGCCCCTTCTCCCGCATGGCCGCGCTGGCTCCCGACTCAGCGCCGTCCGACCTCCTCGCCGCCCTGGCCCGCAACGTGGTCATGAGTGGTTACCAGGCGGCCGGCGGCGAGGCGCTCGAGCCGACCGAGTACCTGAAGCTCATCACCCGCTATCTCTCCCAGGCCCGCGAGCTTCAGAAACTGGCCGGCGAACAGAAAGCGATCCGCATCGAGGCCTGCGATTCACCGCGGACCGGCGAACTGCTCCGCATCCTGGGCTACCGCATGCGAGGCGGCTGCGGCAGCGAGGTGGTGCTGGAGACGGTCAACGCCAGCCGCGCCTTCCTCACCATCGACTCCGGGTTTCCGCTGGCCGAACTGGAGCAGGGTCTCCGCGCCAATCGCCCCTTCAGCCACCCGTACGCACCCACGCGCATCCCGGTCCCTTACGGCGCCGACTACTGGATGACCGCCAAGGACAAGCAGAGCGGCGATTTCATCGACGTGTTCCTGTCCGATCCCACGCTCTGCCGCTTCTACGTGGCCATGGCCAAGCTGGACCGCAACACCGCCAACGAGCTGCGCAAGGCGTTCCCCATGTCGCGCCTCAAGGTCTTCGCTCACGTGCTGGACTTCTTCGGCGATATGTTCGAGATCCGCGGCGGCAAAGCCGTGGTTCCCGGTGGAGCGCGCACGGCTGCCATGTGGGCCGAGATGGCCGGCGTTTCCCCCGACCAGGGCGCGGCGTTCTTTGAGCGGCTGATCTCGAAGGATGACGGGTGGATGGCCAGTTACTTCGACGCGTTGTCGCGCGTCAGCGGCCCGGTCAAGGACTACCTGACCGAGCCCCAGCGCATGAAGCGCTTCTACATGGCCATCCGCGGCCGCGTCACGAGTCCCGGCCCCGCCCGGCCGGTGTTCCGCTCCAACACCGACATGATGTTGCTCACCACGCGGCTTCGCCTGGAGCCGGACGGACGCCCGCACATCCCCGGCAACGTCGGGGTATGGAAAGACTTCTTCGCCAACCATCCGCGCGGCAAGTTCGACAGCAAGCTCACGCGCGCGGCCTCCGGCTGGAAGGAGCCTGACGACGTCCTGGAGGCCCTGTTCGGCCTCTGCCGCAAGTCCGTCGAGAACGAGCCTCTGAAGATCTTCATGGCGCTAAGCGACCTCGACCGTTTCCGCTCCAAGCCGCTGGAGCCCGCCACGGTTTCGCGTCTGGCCCGCGAGTATCACAGTTACGGCGCCCAGTACTCGATCTTCTCCGAGGCGCCCTCCCTCCAGGACCAGACCATGTTCCAGTTCCTCGACGTGGCCGATGCCCTCAATCACCTGGGCGACACTTCGCTCCGCGCCGACACCGCGGGCACGATGCAGGCGCTGGTTGGGCTCTGGCAGATCTTCTGCCGGCAGGGCTCCATCGCCGCTTCGGAGGCCGACTCCACGCTGGCCGGCATCCTCGCTCCGTTCGCCAGGATTCGCAGCAGCCGCGACCTGTTCGATGGCGGCCGGGCAGGCGTCAAGTTACTATTGAAAGCCACCCAATCCCCCGAAAGCGCCGATGCCCAGGAGCGCCTCATCACGCTGCTGGCCGGCACCGCCGACACCAAGGACACCGAGACCCACAACCTCATGGCGCAGGAGATGATCCGCATCTTCGAAGCGCAGCACCTGATCTCGTTGAACAACCTCCTGGATCTGGCGGATAACCTGGAGCGCATCCCGCGGGGCGAGAAGCTGAGCAGCGCACTGGTCAGCCGCCTCGCTGCGCGCATCTCGGAGATCCAGCCCCCGCGCGCCAGCCTCTCCGCGGTCGAGAAGAACTCCTTCGCCTTCGGCTACTGGAGCGAACGCCACATCGAGACCGAGCGCAAAATGAACCTTCGCGCGCAGGTGGACCGCGCCGGCGGCGACGCCGAAAAACTGCGCGACATCCGCGGCGCCCTGGCGCCGTTCCTGCGGGACACCCTGGTCGGCTTCAATTACCTCCACTACATCCCGCCCGGCGCGGAGCTTCTGCTCACCAACCCCGTGTTCGTGCGCAGCCACGATTTCCTGGGGATGCAGAGCACCCCCCAGACCTGGCGCCAGACCCAGGTCGTCGGGAGCGGCTGGCCGGCTAGCGCCGGCGGCCGCCTGATGGGATCGCTCGCGGGGTTGCCCTACACGCTGGCCGAGGCCGAGCAGAATTTCATGGTCCCTGGCCGCGAGCAGGCGCTGATCTGGGGCGACCTCGTCCCGCAGCTAATCCTCAGCGCCAAGGTGCCGCGCTGGTGGAACGTTACACCTGCCCAAATGCACTGGGTCGGCCTGCACATGCGCTATGCCGAGTCGCTGCTGGCCGAGAGCGCTCTGGACGCCCAGCGCCGCCAGCAGGCCGCCGATCTCCTGGAAGGCCAAGCCCCGCCCGCCCGCGTGCGGAGGGTCCGCGAGCTGCTCGAGCAGGGCGAGGTGCGCGCCGCAATCGAGAGAGTGACTCCGACGGAACTGTTCGTCCTGGCGAAGAACACCCTGGCCGGGGAGCGCAACACGGGGGATTCCCTGGTCCGCGACCTGATCCGCTTGCAGCGGGAATCGCCCGACCGCGTGACTTACCAGGCCATCTCGCGAGCTTTTGGCACCCCCAAGCCGACGCTGACCAATTCCTACCGGCCGGAACTCCTGTATCTGCGGACTTTCCCCGCCCTGATGGGTTTCTCCAGCCGCATCATGGCGGAGAGCTGGGAATCTACGGCGCTATACTGGGCCGCGGTGGCCGACGAGGTCCACCTGCCCCCCGCACAGCTCAACGTGCTCATCCCCGATTGGACGCGGCAGACCATCGAGGGGATTTTCGCAACGCACCTGGAGGATTGGCCCGCCTTGCTCCGCTCGCTCCGCAAGGTGGGCGAAGATGTGCGCTCGAAGCTGCACAATCAAATGGAGACGGATCAGAGAGCGGCGCTTCCCTAGCGCTGGGTGGAGGATCATGTGAATCGGTATTCGACGCTACTCCTCGGCATCGCGGGTTGTCTCGGGCTCAACGCCCAGGAGAGGCCGGGCACGGTCTTCCGAGTCAAAGTCGACATGGTGGTGCTGAGCTTTACCGTGACCGACAGCAAGGGGCGGTACATCACGGCGCTCAAGCCCGGCGACTTCCGCATCCTCGAGGACAACATCCCGCAGAAGATCGGCACCTTCGCCGAGGGCTCCAAGCCCGCCATGCTGGTTCTCGAGGACGGCTCGACGCGCCCGCTGGTCGCCGCCGTCAAGCCCGGCGAGGAGACCGCCCGGGCCGGCTTGGACCGTCCCGACGCCTTTGTCGGCACCAACGTGTTCATCTTGTTCGACACCAGCAATTACATGTACCGAGGGTTCGTCTACGCCTCCGACGCGATCGCCGATTTCGTTCGCGGGCTGGACCGCGCCGACTCGGTGGCGGTTTATACCTTCAGCCGCAATCTCTCGCGCGCGGCGCTGCTGACGCGGGATCGCGGCGAGGCTATTTTCGGCTTGCGAAAAGCCGTCGCGGGCGACGATGCGGCCTTATATAACACGCTGCTGCTCACTCTGCACGACGCCGGCAAGGTGCCCGGGCGGAAGGTCATCATCGTCTTCTCGAACGGCCCCGACAATGCCAGCATGGTGGCGCCCGACGACGTGCGGGCGGTGGCCGAGGACGAAGGTATCCCCATCTACGTCATCTCCACCAGCGAGGTCAACAAGGACCCGATCTCCGCGGGAGTCTTCAAGCGCATCACGCAGCGCACCGGCGGCCAGGCATTCTTCGCCAAGACCTGGCAGAAGCAGGTGGAGGCCTTCGAATCCATCCGCGAGGCGCTCGGCAACTCGTACACCATCACCTACTACCCGGCGCCCAACCCCAACGAAGGCTTCCGCAGAATCAGCGTCGAGATTCCTTCCGACGTGGGCAAGAAACTCCGCATCCGCGCCCGGCCCGGGTACCGGCCGCGAGGGGGATTCTAGGGAAGTACGAAATACGAATTACGAAGGACGAAGTAGGCATCTCACCGGGCTTCGTCGGGGACTTTTCGCTCGCGCCGGCAGCGGATCTCGCGCACCGCGTAGATCCGGCGCCCCTGGCTCTCGAAGTAGGTGCGGATCAGCACTTCGCCCAGCAGCCCCGTGCCAAACATACCCAGCCCGGCCAGCAGCAGCAAGGCCCCCGCCACCATCAGCGGCCCATGTTCCATGATGATGTCACGCCCCGTGACGAGTTTTTCCACCGCCAGGTAAGCCAGCGTGCCACCGCCCAAAACCGTGCCGAGCAATCCGAACTTCCCGAAGAAGTGCATCGGGCGGGTGAAGTAGCTCAGCAGGAACTTGACGGTCAGGATGTCGAACAGCACGTTCAGCGTCCGCCCCAGCCCGTAGTGCGACTCGCCTCGCGGCCGCACGATGTTCTGGATCGGCACTTCCGCGATACGCGCCCCGTAGAAGCTCGCCAGCGCGGGGATGAACCGGTGCAGTTCCCCGTACAGGTTGACCTCCTTCAGAATCTCGGCGCGGTAAGCCTTGAAGGTGGTCCCGAAATCGTGGAGATTCACTCCCGAGACCTTGGCCATGAGCCAGTTGGCGATGCGCGACGGCAGGCGGCGCGTCAGCGGGTTGTCGACGCGGACCTTGCGCCAGCCGCTGGCGATGTCGTAGCCCTCATCGAGCTTGGCCAGCAGAGCCGGGATGTCCTCGGGCGCGTGCTGGAGGTCGCCGTCCAGCGAGACGATCACTTCGCCCTGCGCCTCGTGGAAGCCGGCCGAAAGCGCCGCGGTCTGCCCGAAGTTCCGCCGGAGGCGCACCACTGCCAGGCGCGGATCGGTCTCCACCAGGTTGGCCAGCAACTCGAAGCTCCGGTCGGTCGAGGCATCGTCCACGAAAATCACTTCGTAAGGCCGGCCGAGTGCGGTGAGAACCGTGGTGAGCCGGTCGTAGAGGGGCAGCAGGGACGGCTCCTCATTATGCACCGGGATCACGACGGAAATCATGCACCTTCAGTGTAGTGGAGCGGGCTTTCGGCCCGCAATAGGCGTGCTATGCTGGGCCGTCGGAGAAATCATGAGCACTACTCGCAGGAGATTGTTTCAGATCACCGCTGTCGCCGCAGGCGCCGCCCCCCTCGCCTCAGGGGCAAGCAGTAAGACTTCGGATCCGGCCGCCCTTCTGGCCGCGTTCGCGAAACGGCAGACCGTGCGGCGCTACAAACCGGATCCGGTTCCGGACGAGCATGTGCGCCAGATTCTGGACGCCGCCCGCCGCGCTCCCACCTGCATGAATCAGCAGCCTTGGAAGTTCCTGGTGGTGCGCGACCGGGCGAAGATCGAACAGATGAAGAAACAGACTCTCGATCGGTTGACCAAGTACCTCGACTATTCCGCCGGCAAGGACAAGGAGACGGGCAGCGCCGACCTCGAGAAGCGGAAGAAGGATGCCGTTCACTTCACCGAGGGCTACTTCACTGCGCCGGTCTATGTGGTGGTGCTCGTGGATACGGAGTCGGCCTGCTCGGGCTATGCGACCAACCACGACGGCCCGATGGCGGCCGGGTACCTGATGATCGCGGCCCGCGCGTTCGGCTACGGGACGGCCTATCTCACCGACGGAATTCCCGAGCCGGTCACGCGCGAGGTGCTGGCCATCCCCACCCGCTATCGCCGGATCTGCATCACACCCATCGGGATTCCGGACGGCTGGCCGACGGCGCAACCGAAGCGCAAGCTCGAGGAGATGGTGGCCTACGAAACGCTGGAAGGACACCCGCCACTCACGCGGCTGCCCTACAATCCGTGACGCCCAGCTCGCAAGCGACTCGCCGGGGAGTCTGGATCCAGCAGCCGGCGACTTGAGGAATCTAAACTGCTGGTTCAGAATTCTCACAGGGGCTTCATCCCTCGAACCATCCAGTACAGTGCGGCATGCAGATTGACGATTGTTCGCCACCACGTGGCGTGGGCTTCAGCCTGCCGTGTCGGCGCTCGTGCCGACACCTTGGCGTCGAGATGAGTCTCGACGCGGCACGCAGGAGTGCGTGCGCCACAAAACGCTGCTTGGGTAAGATGCTCCATAGAAGCGGGTCGCAGCTTCCCCGCGGTGGTCGTGACCGCGCCGCGCCGGGCCGGGAAGCGCGGTCGCTGCCGGAAGAGGTGCAGCGGGGTGTAAACTCGGAACAGAGCGGGCGTGAGGAGGGGCGGGATGGCGAAAAACGTTGTGATCTGCTGCGACGGCACGGGGAACGAGTTTGACACCACGAACTCGAATGTCGTCAGGTTGTACAGCGTTTTGGAGTCGAACCCTCAAACCCAGGTGGTCTACTATCACCCGGGACTGGGCACGATTGGCGATCCAGCCGCGCTATCGAAGTTCCAGAAATGGTGGACCCGTGTGCGCGGACTGGCGTTCGGCTACGGGCTGAGCCGGAACATCGCGGACGCTTACAAGTTCCTGATGGACAATTTCGAGGCGGGCGACCTGGTGTTCCTGTTCGGGTTCAGCCGCGGCGCGTATACCGTGCGCGCGCTGGCGGCGTTGTTGCACATCTTCGGGCTGATCCGGAAGGGCAACGACGTCCTGATTCCGTACGCGCTGCGGATGCTGCGATACCGGCCGAAGAAAGCCCCCGCCGGCGGCAATGAATTCCAGGCGTGGCGGGAGCTTGGCAGGCAGTTCCGGGAGACGTTCTCGCGGGAGTGCAAGCCCCACTTCGTGGGCCTCTGGGACACGGTCGGCTCGGTGGGCTGGATCTTCAACCCGGTCACCTTGCCGTTCACGGCCGCCAACCCGGACATCCACATCGGCCGGCACGCGATTTCGATCGACGAGCGGCGCTGCTTCTACCGGCAGAACTTGTGGAGCGCGCCGCTGGCGTGGCAGGATATCCGGCAGGTGTGGTTTGCCGGAGTGCACTCCGACGTGGGAGGCGGCTACCCGGAGCGGGAAAGCGGACTCGCCAAGATCACCATGGACTGGATGCTGGATGAGGCGGTCGGGGCGCAGTTGCGCGTGGATGCAACGCGGAGGGCACGGGTTCTGGGCGCCATGGGGCCGGACGCAGTGCTGCACAAGTCGCTGGAAGGGGCCTGGTGGCTGCTGGAATACTTCCCGAAACGGTATACCGACATGCAGCGCCAGCCGCCCGCCAAGCGCTGGATGATCCCGCGGGGGCGCCCGCGGTACATCCCGGACAACGCCGAGATCCACCCCAGCGTTTTCGAACGCCTGCGGAATGCACGGGCGGCCTACCGGCCGACCAACGTTCGAACAGGCTGAAGCCTGTTCCACGGCGGCAAAAAACTCCCTTTTTCTTCAACGCATTTCTGGTAAAATGGAAATCTAGAATGCAACTTTGCGAGAGGCGAAGAAAAGGGGAATGAAAGCCCCCGCCTCCGGGAGTCGTCTTGGCTGATTCCGATCGTCCCGAAACCCCCCAGGTTCCACCCGCGCCTCCGGCGCCGCCGGCGGGCGGCACGCAGCTCCCGCTGGGACCGGGCGGCGGGGGGAAGAACCTGATTCCCGTCAACATCGAAGACGAGATGCGCCGGTCGTATCTGGATTACGCCATGAGCGTGATCATCGGCCGCGCCCTGCCCGATGTGCGCGACGGGTTGAAACCGGTGCATCGCCGCATCCTGTTCGGTTTGCACGAGATGGGCCTGACCTTCAACCGGCCCACCCGGAAGTGCGCCAAGATCGTTGGCGAGGTCCTGGGAAAGTACCACCCGCACGGCGACACGGCGGTTTACGACGCACTGGTGCGGATGGCCCAGCCGTTCTCGATGCGTTACCCGCTCATCGACGGCCAGGGGAACTTCGGGTCGGTGGACGGCGACCCGCCGGCGGCCATGCGGTACACGGAAGCCCGGCTGTCCCGCATCGCCTCTACGCTGCTGGCCGATATCGACCGGGAAACCGTCGACTTCCGGCCCAATTACGACGACAGCGAGCAGGAACCGGAAGTGCTGCCCACGCGGGTGCCCAACCTGCTCATCAACGGGAGCTCGGGCATCGCCGTTGGGATGGCGACCAACATCCCGCCGCACAATCTCACCGAGATCATCAACGCCACCGTCGCCCTGATCCAGAACCCCAAGACGCCGCTGGAGAAGATCCTCGAAATGGTTCCCGGGCCGGACTTCCCGACCGGCGGATTCATCCTCGGGCGCCAGGGCATCCTGGAGGCCTACACGCGCGGCCGCGGCATGTTGAAGCTGCGCGCCAAGGCGGCCATCGAGCACACCGGCAAGGACCGCGACCAGATCGTAGTCACCGAAATCCCATACCAGGTCAACAAGTCCCGCCTCATCGAGCAAGTGGCCGAGTTGATTAACGAGAAGAAGCTGGAGGGCTTGCTGGAGCCGGTGGACGAAAGCGATCGGGACGGCATGCGCATCGTTTTCCCGTTGAAGCGCGGCGAGCAGGCCGAGGTGGTGCTCAACAATCTGTACAAGCACACCCAGATGCAGACCGGCTTCGGCATCATCATGCTGTCGATCGTCAACGGCCAGCCGCGCGAACTGGGTCTCCTCGATTGCATTAAGCGCTTCATCGACCACCGCGTCGACGTGGTCCGCCGGCGGACCGAATTCGAGCTACGGAAAGCCCGCGACCGCGAGCACGTTCTGCTGGGATTCAAGAAGGCCCTGGATAATCTGGATCTGGTGATCGAGACCATCCGGGCCTCCGGTACGCCCAAGGAAGCGCGCGAGCGCCTCATGGGCGTCCTGCCCATCCCCGAGCGCGTGCGGGAAGAGGTGTTGATCCCCGAGGACCTCCGCCTGGATTTCTCCGAGCGCCAGGCCCAGGCCATCATCGAGCTCCAGTTGCAGCGGCTCACCGGCATGGAGCGCCAGAAGATCATCGACGAACTGGCCGACATCCAGCGCCGCATTGCCGAGTACCTGGAGATCCTGGGCTCGGAGAAACTGCTCCGCGGCGTGATCGTCAAGGAGCTCAAGGAAGTCCAAAAAGAGTACGGGGACGAGCGCCGGACCCAGTTCCTGGAAGACACCGGCGAGATCCAATTGGAAGACCTGGTGGCGGTGGAGGACGTCGCGGTCACGGTCACTCGCGGCGGCTATCTGAAGCGCACTCCGGTGGACAGCTACCGCCGGCAGAGCCGGGGCGGCAAGGGCCGCATCGGCATGGGCACCCGCACCGAGGATTTTCTCGAACACCTCATCATCGCCTCCACCCACGCCTACCTGCTCATCTTCACCAACATGGGGCGGGTCTACTGGCTCAAAATCTACGCGATCCCCGACGCCGGCATCACCGGAAAGGGGAAACACATCTCGAACCTCATCAACCTTCAGCCGGAGGAGGAGATCAAGGCCTTTCTGCCGGTCCGGGAGTTCGTGCCCGACCGGTTCATCGTGATGGTGACCAAGCGCGGGGTGATCAAGAAGTCGGAGCTGACCGAGTTCGACAACCCCATGGCCCGCGGCATCATCGCCATCGGCCTGGATGAGGGCGACGAGCTGATCCGCGCCGGGCTCACCACGGGGGAGAATTACATCTTCCTGGGATCGCACGAAGGCAAGGCCATCCGTTTCCAGGAGAAGCTGGTCCGCCCGATGGGGCGGCCCGCCCGGGGCGTTCGGGCCATGGACCTGGCCGACGACGACTACTTGGTGGGCATGGAAATCGTCGAAGAGCAGGGACTCATTCTCTCCATCTCCGAGCTGGGCTTTGGAAAGCGCACGCCGCTCCACAAGTACCGCCTCACTGCTCGCGGCGCCAAGGGCGTCATCAACATGAAAGCTACCAGGCGCACCGGCAAGGTGGTCGCGGTCATGGCCGTCAAGGAGGACTCGGACCTGATGATCATCACCAAGGAGGGCAAGATCATCCGCATCGAGGCCAGTGAGATCCGCGAGGCCGGGCGCTCCACCCAGGGGGTCCGGCTGGTCAGGATGGAGGAGGGAGGCCAAGTGGCCGCCGCCTGCATCATCCCCGAGGAAACCGAGCCGCCCAACGGCAACGGAACCAACGGTCAGGAGCCGTTGCCGCTGTAATGGCCTCTCTCGTTCCGCTCGAACCGCTCGACGCCGCCCGTCTCCGCTCGAAGGAGGCGCGCCTGTTTTCTCTCCTTCGCGACTTGGGGAGCGTGATAGTTGCCTATTCCGGCGGGACCGACTCGGCCTACCTGGCTTGGGCGGCCCACCAGGCGCTGGGCGACAACGCGCTAGCCATCACGGCGGATTCCGCCTCGATTCCGGAGTCGCACAAGCGCGACGCCGAGGAGTTCGCGCGCCGCGCCGGGTTCCGCCACGAGTACGTCGAGACCCGTGAGTTCGACAACCCGGACTACGTTCGCAACGCCCCCGACCGCTGCTTCCACTGCAAGGATGAGCTGTTTGAAACTCTGGAGGCCGTCGGGCGCGAGCGGGGGATTCCGAATATCGTGTACGGTGTGAACGTGGATGACCTGGGCGACTACCGCCCCGGGCAGAACGCCGCCGAGCAACACGAAGTCAAGGCTCCGCTGGTCGAGGCCGGGCTGCGCAAGGCCGAGATCCGCGAGCTCTCGCGGCTGGCCGGCTTGCCCACCTGGGACCGCCCCGCCTCGGCCTGCCTCAGTTCCCGCGTCCCGTACGGCACGCCAGTCACCAAGGAGACTGTGAAAACCGTGGAAGCCGGCGAGGAGGCGCTCCGCGCACTGGGCTTCCGCCAGTTCCGCGTGCGCTACCACGGCGAACTCGTGCGCATCGAAATCGCCCCCGAGGAAATGGAGAAGGCGCTCACCGTGGAAATGGCCGCGCGTTTCGCCGCTCTCTTCAAGCCCCTCGGGTTCCACTACGTGACCCTGGACCTGGAAGGCTACCGGCAGGGGTCGATGAACGAGACGCTGAAGCTGGGTTAACGCTTGCGTCGCGCGAACAGAAGGCCGGACCAAGTGTGGTCCACCGCGCAGACCTTGTAGTCCACGAACCCGGCTGCCAGGCCGAAGCCACGCACCTTGTTCTCACCCAGATCCGAGACCACCCCCGAGGCCTTCTTCGGCCAGACGATCCAGAGGCCGCCTCCGTCGGCCAGCGCCCGCGCGGCTGCGGGGAAGCGGCGCTCCAGGTCGGCGCGCGATTCCGCGAAGAGCAGAATCAGTTGTGGCCGGCCGCGCACGGTTCGCGCGATGCGCACCCCTTCGGGCAACGTTCCCAGTGTATCTTCGAACCCCTCAACCGCACCGAGCAGCGCGACCAGCGCACCCGCCCGTATCCCGAGCTTCTTCGGCAGCGGAGTGCCAGAGTAGCCGGCCAGCACGCCGGGCGTCACTGGTTTCGAGGGCGGCTGCCGCATTGCGCGTTCCAGGGTCCTGCCGACTCCCCTCCACGGCGTGTAAAAGGCGTCCGGCAGCAACTCGCGGACGCGCGCGGTTTTCTCGGGGTCTCCTTCGACGAAGACCAGGGGCGATGCCCGCGTCGCCTTCTGCTGCCGCAAGGCCAGCGCCACATCGCGCCCCTGGGACGGCGCCCGCCCCAAGTCGATGACGACGGCCTCGGGCGGACGCTCCCGCATGGCGCACAGGTCCGCCGGGCCCAGCGCCACCTGGTAGTCGACCTCGTGTCCGCCGCGGCGCAGTTCCTCGGCGCGCGCCTCGCCCTCCGCGGCATTCCAATGAATCAGTCTGATGCGGCGCATGGCTGCGGCTGATTCGAGTCTACGCTACTTGGCGGCCGGCGGCGGCGCGAGCATCTGCTCCTTGCGGTAGATCAGGGTGGAGGTATCGTAGCTGGCGATCTCGAACCCGTGTCCGTGGACGATGGCGTCGGTCGGGCAGGCCTCGACGCAGTAGCCGCAGAAGATGCAGCGGGTGTAGTCGATGTTATAGACCTTGGCGTAGCGTTCCCCGCCGCTGATGCGCCCGGCATCGATATTTTCCGCCGCCTCGATGTAAATACAGTTGGAAGGGCAGGCCGCCGCGCACAAGAAACACGCGACGCATTTCTCCAGGCCGTTCTGATCCCGCTCCAGCACGTGCACGCCGCGATAGCGCTCTTGGAACCGCGGCGGGGCGTCGGGATAAGGCTCGGTCACCGGCGGGGAAACCATTTCCTTGAAGGTCACGCCCATGCCTTTGGCGATGGCCGTGGCGGCGCCCAGAATCTCTTGAATTGTCGGCATCAGCACCCAGCTCCCCCCGGGAGCCTAGTTCTTCGAACCTCAACCAGGCTTGTTTTCGGGGACCCGCTCGCCCTCCCGGAACGGCGGCACGCCCAGTCTCTGCCCCAGCGCCTCGAGGTCTTTCTTGACGAACCCGCATGCGGCCAGTGAAATCGTGCCGTCCGGCTCGATCAGGAACAGGGACGGCACGGTGTGGAGACCGAAAGCGTTGCTGACCGAATAGCCGGCGTCGTCCAGCAGCGTCGGGAAGGTCACGCCGAACTCGGCGTTGTACTCGCGCGTGGCCGCCGCTTTGTCCTGCGACACGCCGAGGATCGCGATGCCGCCGGCGCTCTCATGCAGCCGCTGCAAGAAAGGGAACGTGAACTGGCACACCGGGCAGCTCACTTTGAAGAACGCCAGCAGCGCCGGGCCGCGGCCCAGGATCTCCTTCAACGACTGCGTCTGCCCGTTCAAGTCCTGGAGCCTGAAATCCGGCGCGCGGGCGCCCGCCCCGAGCATCTCCGGCTGTTTCCACCCCATAGGATCAGTGTACCGGAAAGGGCCTGTGGCTTGTGGCCTGTGGATTCGACGACGATTCGCCTGCTGGCGCACCTACCGCGCCGCCGGGTGCGCCAGCGGGTACGCGGTCGTGGAATCCACAGGCCACAAGCCACAAGCTACAAGCACTTCATCAGTTGCTGCGCGGCGATCAGGATAGGGTCCCAGACTTGCGCGAAGGGCGGGGCGTAGGCCAGGTCGAGTTGTTCGAGGTCCTCGACGCGCATGCGGTTGGTGATGGCGGTGGCGAGGACGTTGATGCGGCCGGCGGCGCCCTCTGACCCGATCACCGTGGCGCCAATCAGGCGGCGAGTGCCGCGATCAGCCACCAGGGCGACGGTGACCGGCTCGCCGTGGAAGTAGCGCGGCTTGCCGGGCGCCTCGACGCGCGCCCCGACCGGATCGAGGCCTTCCTTGCGCGCCTGGGCTTCGGAAAGCCCGGTGGTCGCCACGCCGACGCCGCACACCCGCACGATGCAGGTTCCGGCGACGCCGGGGAACCGTTCCCGCCGGCCGGCGGCGTTGGCGCCGGCAACGCGCCCGGTCTTGTTGGCGGTGGTGCCGAGCGGCAGATACACCGGCCGGCCGGTCACCAGGTGGATCGCCTCGGCGCAATCTCCGGCGGCGAAGACGCCCGCCAGGTTCGTTTCCATGCGCTCGCTCACCCGGATCGCGCCGGTGCGCCCCAACTGGATGCCCGCTTCGGCGGCCAACTCGACGCTGGGCCGCCAGCCGGCGGCCAGCACCACCATGTCGCAGGGCACGCCCGCGACGCAGCCAGGCTCCACGGACTCGACGCGCGTGGCAAGACGAAGCTCGACGCGGAAGCGCTCGAGGTGCTTTCGCAGGGCATCCGTGAGGGCGGGATCCTGACGGCCGAGCACATCGCGGGCCGCTTCGAAGATCGTGACCACGAGCCCGTGGGTGCGAAGCACCTCGGCCATCTCCAGGCCGAGGTAGCCAGCGCCGACGATGACGGCCCGCCGGGGTTTCTTCCCGACGAGAAAGCAGCGGAGGCGGCGCGCGTCCTCGAGGGTGGAGAGCGTGAAGATGTCCGGATGCCCGGCGCCGTCGATGGAGCGGTCCAGCCGCGCGCCAGTCGCCACTACCAGCCGATCGTAGGGCGCTCGCTCGCCGTTGGCGAGAGCCACCTGCCGGCGCGAGTGCGAGATGGCCACCACCTCGCAGCCCGTACGCACGGCAATGTTCCGCTCGCGGCGAAAGTACTCGGGAGTGTAGACCACGAGATCATCGAGCGACCGTACCTGCCCTTCGAGATAGTAAGGCAGCCCGCAGGCGCCCCAGGCCACGGCCGGGCCTTTCTCGAACACGGTGATGTCAAGGGATGGATCGCAACGCCGCGCGCGCGCCGCGGCGCTCAGGCCCGCGGCGATTCCGCCGATCACTACCAAGCGCATGATTCGATGTCCCTGGCCGGCCGCTATTCTCCGGTCTGTTCCGTGACAAAGCTCAGTATATCGAAGCGCTTGATCTCGCGATCGGGGAAGAAGCTATTGACCGCATCCTGCTCGTCGTTGAAGATCTCGAAGACGGTGGTCAGCTTGGTGACCACCAGCAGTTGGATGTTCCGCCGGTTGAGGTTTTCGAGCTTCAGCTTGCCGCCCATCTGGCGCACGGAGGTGAAGCAGACCACCATCGCCCCCAAGCCCGTGCTATCGATGTAGCCGACCTCCTGGAGATTCAGGATGAAGTTCCGGCGCCCGGCGGCGGAGAACTCGCGCAGCGTGTCGCGCAACGCGGCAGCCTCATCGCCCACGGTGATGCGGCCGTTCAGATCCAGAATAAGGACTTCCTCGCGTTCTCTCTGCAGTATCTCCAGGCTCACACGGCATCCTCGGCCGCGGACGGCACAGCCCGCGGTAGGCGCTACTTTGGCGCCTCCTCCGCCCCTTTCTCGCGGGCCTTCTCGCGGGAATCGACCATATAGCCTACGCCACGGACGGTGTGGATCAACTTCTTGGACCAGCGGTCGTCGACTTTGCTGCGGAGGTGGCGGATGTAGACATCGACGATGTTGGTCAGGCCGTCGTAGTCCACGTCCCAGACGTGCTCGACGATCGTCGTGCGGCTGAGGGGCTGGCCGCGGTTCCGCATCAGGTACTCCAGGATGCTGAACTCCTTGGGAGCCAAATCGATCGCTTCTCCGCCGCGGGTGACTTTGCGCCGGATGCAGTCCAGCACCAGATCTCCCACTTCCAGGCGCTCCGGCGTGGGCTGACCGCGGCGCAGCAAAGCCCGGACTCGGGCTAGCAACTCAGTGAACGAGAAAGGCTTGCCCAGATAATCGTCGGCGCCTTTCTCCAGACCTTTCACGCGGTCGTCGACCGCTCCCAGAGCGCTGAGGATCAATACGGGGGGGCTGGTCTTCCGGTTGCGAATCTTCTCCAGGAGCTTGAGGCCGTCCATGTCGGGCAGCATCAGGTCGAGGATGATGAGATCGTAATCGGTGGCGTGGGTCATCTCCAGGCCGGCCGCCCCATCGCTCGCCGAATCGACAGCGTACCCGGCGCCTTCCAGGCCCCGAGCGACGAAGTCCGCGATGCGTTTTTCGTCTTCAATGACCAGTATTCGCATCTGTTTACACCGCGAGGTGCTCGGCAGGATCGCCCGCGCGGGCACTATCACACGAGACGGTTCACACAGATTAAGATACCATAATCCCCAGGACGTCCTGAGGCTTTCCCAACCCGAACCGCATCGTGGTCCGCCCCGTTGAGTGTCCCGAGTCGCCCGAGGGCATTTCCTGCCAACCGCACCCTACCTTTGCTCTCAGCATAGCAGCATCCCGCGGCCCGGGGAGCAACCGGCGGCGTGCGCGCCGACCCCACGGACGCCAGCCTGCTCGAGGCGAACCTGAGCGGCACCGACCTCAGCGAGGCCCGGCTGAGCGGGGCGGACTTCACCGGCGCGCTGCTCGCAAACGCGCTGTCTGGCGAGGCCCAGATGTTGACGGCGGACCTGCGGAATGTCAATTTGCAGGGTGCGCGCGGTTTCACCGTCACCCAGCTTTCCCAAGCCCGGACCGACGATCGCGCCATCCTTTCCAATGGAAGATGCGGCTCCTTCGTCAAGGTCTCGGGTGGGGAAAAACCGCGCTAGTCCGCGGTTTCCCGCGCGCGCCGGTCGGCGAAGAAGTACCAGCTCAACGAGAAGCCCAGCAAGCGCCAGTTCTTCCAGCGGGTGCGGGCCACCGACAGGAAGAGCATCAGGCCCACCAGACCGAAGGCCGCGGCCAGCGCTTGCCCAACCGTCAGGTTCTCCTTCAAAATCCACAGCCAGCGTCCGTAGATCAACTCGACGTGGACCCAATAGACCAGCAGCGAGGTCGTGCCAAACTGCCGCACCCAGCTCCAACGGCCCTCGGAGTTCCGCGTCCAGAGATAGGCGAACGAGAGCAGCAGCAGAATCACACCAACCTTGACCGCGACCTGCCAGGGGCTGTCGAGCCAGAACTCGGACTTCGCATAGACCGAGGGCGAGAAGCTCGACATGGACTGACCGGCCAGGACAAACGCGAACCCGAGCAGCGCCGCCCACTGGGCCGCGCGATCGAGTTGGTCCGGGCCCAGCAGCCGGAGGATGCTGCCCGCACTCAAGCCGAAGGCCACGTAGGAAGCCCAGGGAAAGAAGCCGAAAGAGAGATAGTCCGGCGCCAGGTAGCCTTTGACAACCGCCGGCGCCCACGACCAATCCAGTTGGGAGATCACCGGCGAGGCGGCGGCGATGACCACCCCGATCACCGCGCAGTGGCGCGCGCGATCTGCCGTCGAGAACACGGCCATGACGGACATCGCCGCCACGGCCAGGCCCATGCAGTTCAGGATGTCCACGCGCAGCAGGTCGGTCCACGGGCTGTTGGGAAGTCCGAACAGCCAGAGTTGGAGGCGGAACAGGAAGGCGATGCCGAACAGGTATCCCGCCCGGCGCAGCGAGGCCAGCACGCGCGCCGGGGCAGCGAGCCCCTTGCGCTCGCCGCTGTGCATCAGGAAGGCCAGAGTCACTCCGACCAGGAACAGGAAGGCCGCCGGCGGCAGGCCGCCAGCAAACTGCGAGATCACGTAGGGGCCGCTATCACGCAGCTCGGGCTTGGTAAAGGCATGAAAGGCATGCCCCTGGAGCATGATGATTGCCGCGAGCCCGCGCGTCCAGTCCAGGAATGCGAGCCTGCCGGTGTTGGCTTGTGGTACCGATGACACGTTCTTGTTCTGCCTTCGTACTTCCCCGGCCCCCAGCCCCTGGAGGGGCGGTTCGCTGCGGGTCCGCGTTCCACCGGGAACGCACTTCTACCCTACTTCTGAGGATACTCCGGTTTCACGTCCGCCGGAAGCGCGAGTCGAAAGGCGCTATCCGGGAGACCGGGGTTCACCTTAATATCGGAGTAAGCAACCAGGTCGTAATTGTTGGCCGGCTTCCAGAACTTCTGCTGCACCGGGTGCCCGGCGTTCAACGGGATCCAGACTTCCACTCGCGTGATCTGTTCCTGCATCTGCTTCGACTTGGGGATCAGTTCGAGGCGGGTCGTCTTCTGCCCGCCGACCACCTCTTCGCCGGCCACTTTCACCGTGTAGTTCTTTTGGATGTCCTTCCCCGAACTGCCGAATCCCAGCAGCAGAAACTGATCCACCAGCGAGCGTGCCTTGCCGAGATCGTAGATCTGGACGGTCTTCATCTTCGGGTAGTACATCTGGCCTTCGCTCCCCCGAACTCCGAAGGATCTCGCATCGTCTCCGAAGATTTCGCCGCGCATTTCGATTTTGGCGCCCGACCTCTTCAGCCAAATCGCACCGCTCTCCTTTTCGGTGTCGTTCAGTATGGCGGTATAGGTGACCCTCTGCAGCCGGGCGGTCAACTGGCTGAAGCCGTCGGCCTCCCGATCCATCCGCGCCAACACCGCCTGGACGGTCTCGGCGGCGCCCAGCGGCGCGCCCAGCGTCGCGCACAAACCGAGAAATGCAATGATCGCTCTCAAAATGGCGTCTCCTGTTACGATGCAGTTTGGCGTTCGGAAGTTACACCACCCCTGGCTCAAGACCCGGCTCCGGCTCAGGGGTGCGTGAACACCAGGTAACCCTGGATTACTTGTTCCGAGTCGTGAACCGGCTCGAGGCGAACCAGCGTCTGCCTCTCCCCGGCCAGTCGATTCAGGAGCTCGGCGGCCTTGGCTGGCCGTTGGGACTCGGGGACTCCCGCGAGCAACTCCAACTCGATCCAAAACACGTTGGTGCCGCGGGCCGCCGGCAACATGGCGATCTGGCTGGTCCGCGGAATGCGGCGCTGGTCGCGAAACCACTCACGAGGCGTCAGAAAGACGAAAGCCAGAATCAGCGCCACCATCACGTCGTATTGCCAGGAGGCCCGAGGATAGTCCCATAAAATGAAGCGTTTGATGGCAGTGAGGACGCGGCCCACCATAAGCCCTTAGTGTACCGCCTTCGCGCCCGGATGCGCTAAGATTGCCGGTATGGCCAAAGCCAAAGGGATGTTCGAGGTGAAATGCCCGTGCTGCCAGGCGGATCTGAAGGTTGATCCGGAAACGCACGCGGTCATCACTTTCAAGGAGGCGGTCAAGCCACCGCCGATCGAGGACCTGGCGGCCGCGGTCGAGCGCCTCAAGGGCGAGCCCGGCCGCCGCGAGGCGGCATTCCAGAAGTCCTTCGAAGCCGAGAAGAAACAGAGCCAGGTGCTATCGAAAAAGTTCGACGAGCTCCTCAAGAAGGCCAAGGAGAGCCCGCTCGAGCCCCCGCCCCGGCGCGATATCGACCTGGATTAGCGGCGCAGGCCATCGTTTTCTGTGGCCTGCGCGGTCGGCAGACGACAAAAAGCGATCGTCTGCCCCGCTAGAACCGGAGGCTCAAGGCGACGGTGGGCGAGAGTTCGTGCAGCCAGCCGCCTCCGCCACCGGCAACCGGCGCAATTACTCTGGCTGGAAACGGCGTCATGTAGTCGCGAAACTCCAGCCGCAGCCGCGCCCGTTGCGAAATCGCCAGCGTCACACCCGCGCCCACGCTGACCAGCGGTTTCCATTCCCGCGTGCGCGTGAGCAGGGCCACTTCCTGGAGCGTCTGAACGAGGGTTTCGGTTCCCGTGCCCCGGTACAGCTTGAAACCCGCCCCGGCTGCGACGAAGGGGCGCATCCTGGCGTCCCGGTCCGCCATGTGGAGCAGCCAGTCGTAGTGGAGGGCGTGCGAATCGGCGCGGAACGCAGCCCGGCGGCTGCCCGAGGATAACTGGAGATCGCCGCGGTGGTACGCATAGCGGATTTCGCCGCTCAGACGCCGGTACAGGTTCTGCGTCAGGAAGACGCCGAAGGCCGGCCCGCCTCCAATCCCCGCCTCCGCGCTTGCCAACGAACCGCTGATCCGCGGGTGGTTGATATAGAAACCGCCGCCGGCCAACACGCCGGCCCCCCAATTCTGTGCGCCTGCGGTCATGGCGAGAAACAACAATCCGGCGATCAGGCGTTTCATTCGACTACCCTCACCGAAAGCGACGTTGAGCTGGTGCCCTGGCGGATGGTAAGCCGGACGCTCATCCCCGTGGGGACCCAGCTTGGCACCTGGGCGTTGATCTGGTACAGGCCGGCATAGCCAGGCGTCAAACCCGCGTACAGCACCGGCAACGCCACTCCGCCCAGGTCCAGCTCGACCGCAAGCTCGGCCACCGCCAAGGGCTCCCAGGGTGCGGGCGCTCCCGCCACGACCTCCGGCAGGGTGCGGCCCAGCCCGGTCAAGTAGATCACGATGGCGTCGCCGCGATGAACGGGATTGGATGGGGTGACGAGCAGGTTGTTGGCCGCGCGGACCACGGTCGGCACCGTAAAGCCCGTCCCATCCAGTATGGCCGTGAAGACACCCGGCGCGGCATCCGCCATCGTGATTACGAAGTTATCGCTCACCCCGCCCGGCGTGTGCAGCACGATGGTCACGTTCCCATCCAGGTTGTACGGCAACTGCGCGTTCACCTGGGTCGGCGAAACGAACAGCATCGGCACGAGCGCGCCATTCACGGTCAGGCAACTGTCGCCCAGCGCGGTGGGCAGCGGCATTTCCGCGCTGGCCAGGTTCACCGGGCTCAGGTTTTGCCCGAACACCGAGATCAGGCTGCCCGGCGCCACTGCCGCGGTGAAGTCCGCCGCGTTCACCACCGCGTCGATGTGCGGCGGCGGGACCGCGGCCTCGTAGTTCCAGGGCAGCACGGTGAACCCGGAGGCGCTGAGCGAGACGATCACGTTGCGGTTTGCGAGCGGCGCCAGCGTCCGCGTGAACGCCGCTCCCGTCTGGCCCAGGTTCGGCGCCTCCACCGTGCGCGTCGGATTCAGGGCCACCCCCGTCTCCAGGTCCACCCGCTCGATCACCCCGGGGCTATACGCGTTCGGCGCCGTCGTCCGCAGCCCGTACTGGTCCACGAACGCAAACCCGGAAGACGTCCCCGTCTCGCTCTCGAGCTGGTGGACCATCGCCAGCGAGGCGTTCAACAGGTTGTTGTCCACCACGAAGCGGCCCTGGCTCGAGGCGGCATATGCTCCGCCGAGCGCGGTGAAGTCCTTGCGCGACTCCGTGAAACTGTCGGCGTTGGCGTCGTAAAGCAGCAGGCTGCCGTCCGCCTCCGCCGCCAGGATCGACGCCCCGTTGGGCGACGCCGCGAGCACCGTGTTGAGGTCCACCTGGTTCACCCACGGCCCCAGGCTCGGCAATTCCACGGCGGTGCGCGACGCCAGGTCCACCCGGTCGATCTTGTGATCGGCGCTGGCCGCCGAGCGCACCGCTCCCAGGATGGCCCGGCCCGAGGATGCCAGCGAGCGGGGATAGTGGCCCATCGGAAACCGGATCGGCGTCTGCTGCTGCAGGGTATCGAGATCGTACACGTTGGCGATTTGCGAGTTGTCGTTGGCCACCAGCAGGTAGCGCCGGTCGAAGGTGATGGCCATCTGCGTGGGGGTGTTGCCGGTCCGCAGCGTCGCCACTTGGGTGTACCCGCTCCCCTCGAACACCAGCACCTGGTTCTGGTCCTGCCGCAAGACGTAGAAACGATCGCGCGCCGGGTCGGCCAGGAGGTCCACCAGTTTGCCGGGGACGTTGACCACCGTACCCCGCTGGTCCGGCTCGCGGTTGTTGATCAGCACCCGCAGCGGCGGCGGCAGGTTCACCGCCTGGGCGCTGCGCAGGGTGATCTGCGCCGTCAGAGTGCCGTGCTGGTTCTGGAACGCGTTCGGGTCCACGCTGATGGTCACCATCGCCGGCGTCACCCCGCTGGCCGGGCTGATCGCGATCCCCGCCGCCGAGGCGGTCAGCGCGAAATCCGTGGCCGCGCCGCTGGAATCGGTGACCGCAATCAACTGGGTAGCCACGCTGCGGTTGCAGAAGCTCCCCTGGAAGAGCAGGTCCTCCCGCGACATGCGGACCCGCCGCGCCTGCTCGAGAGATCCCACCGGCAGCGCCAGCAGGCCGCTGGCCGACACCGAGTACATCACCGAGCCGTCGCTGGCCAGCACGCTCTTGCCCGCCAGGTTCTCCGGCAGGCTCAGCCGCTCGCGCACCGCCAGGTTGTCGGCGTCCACGATCATCAGCACGGGCGGCGCGGAAGCCGGCGTCCCGCCCACGGCCGACGCGGCTTCGGGAATCTGCGCGTAGATCAGGCCCCGGCCGGAGTCGATCGCGTGGCTGCCCACCTCGAGCAAGCCCGCGGGATTGGGGAACTGCGCCATCAGCCTGCCGTCCCGGTCGAACTCCGCCCAGCCCCCGGCCCACATCGATCCATCCCGGTTGACGCTAACCACCCGCGGTCCCATGGGCGGATTCGCCGTGTAACCCAGCGAAGTCACGAGTCGCCACTCGACGTCATACTTGAAGCGAATCGTGTCGGTAAGGCCGTAGATGAACTTCCCGTCTCCGGAGGCGGCCAGCGACGCGGCTACGATTTGCGGCGGGTAGTTGGCCGGCGGCGCGGGAAGCGTGTTGGCGGTCACTCCCTTGACGGTCCCCAGCGTGAGGGTCGATCCCGAGAGCGGATCGAAGGACAGGAAGTTGGTGGTGGTCGCGACCAGCGCGCGGTTGTCGCTGCCGAAGGCGACCCCCAGCGGCGGCGCGCCCAGCGCGAAGGTCTGCTTCCCGCCCGAATCCAGGTTAATCAGCGTCAGTAGGTTGTTGGGGGTGTTCGGCGCCTCGAAGTTGCCGAAGTGGGCTACCAGCAGGAAGCGGCCGTCGGGCGAGAGCGCCAGCGCCGAGGGTTGCGGGGCCACGTTCATCGAGGTCTGGATGGCCAGGGTCGAAGTCGAGATCACTTCGATCCGGTTGCCGCCGAAGTTGGCCAGGTACACCACCCCCCGCCGCTCGTCCAGCGCCAGATCCGAGGCTTGGCCCCCAATCGTGACCACCCTCCCGAAGGTACCCGCCCAACACGAGCAGGCCATCCACAAGCTGAGACAAATCCGCAGTTTCATGACACCCTCTCCCTTTGTCCGCCACCCACCCAGTCCAGCGCCCGCGCGGAGCGCGCCGGGGCGCACCGCCGGCGCGGCCCTCCGCGGCCGGTTTCCCTGCGTGGCAGCGGGTTCCTTACTCCGCCTGCTTCTTGCGCCGGCGCAGGACAATCACCGCAATCAGCAGCACCGCCAGCACCGCGCACACAATCCGAACCGTTCCGCCATCCATGTCGTCGTTCTCCTTTCAAAACCAGCTGTCGGCTATCAGCGGCCGGCCAACGCCCCGAGCGGTTCGCCGATAGCACCCGTGCTATAGATTCCTCATCATCGGGAGCAACTCCCGGCTGATGCGCACCATTACGGGACCCACCGTCACCACGAACAGCGACGGCAGAATGCAAAAGAAAATCGGAAACACCAGCTTCACGCCCAGCTTGGCGGCCTTCTCCTCGGCCGTCTGGCGCATCTGCACCCGCAGGTATTCGGAGTGGCCCCGCAGGCTCTGCGCCACCCCGGTGCCGAACCGGTCCGCCTGGATCAGCACGGCCACCAGCTTCTTCAACTCGTCCACCCCCGTCCGGTCGGCCAGGTTCCTCAGCGCATCCGCGCGCCGCTTGCCCGCCTTCAGCTCCAGGTTCACCAGCGTGAATTCCTGGCAGATCTCCGGATGCGCGTGCTCGAGTTCCTTGGCGCACTGCATGATCGCCTGGTCCAATCCCAGCCCCGATTCCACGCACACCACCAGCAGGTCCAGCGCGTTCGGCAGCGCCCGCCGGAGCTTCTTCTGGCGCCGCTTGGCCGCCATCCGCACCCACTCGTTCGGGCCGAACAGGCCGATCCCGGCGGCCGAGGCCAAGATCAGCAGCCTGTAATTCGAGGCGGCCTCCGAGCTCGCCACCACGACGCTCGCCACGAGCGGCAGCAGCACCGCCAGCGCCACCTTCACGCCGTAGAGCATCTTCAGCGCGCCGGAGCCGCGGTAGCCCGCCCGGATCAGCCGCTTCTGCATGGTCGTGGCGTCCTTCGGAGATTGCGGCAGCAGCGAGCCGAGTCTCCTCACCAGGTCGTGGAACACCAGGCTCGGGTGCGCCACCTCCCGCGCCTCGGCCGTCGCCCGGGTCACCCGGTCGATGGCCGCTTTCTGCCGCAGCCAGAACCGGGAGCCGATCAGCGTCCACACCACCGCCACGGTGACAAACAGCAACAGCGTGGCAATCAGCTCCATGCTTCACACCTCGATCGAAACGATCTTCTTGATCACGCCGTAGCCCACCAGTTGCATCCCGATGGCGCCGGCCATCATCAGCCGCCCGGTTTCGTCCTGGACGAAGAACTGGGCGTAGGAGGGGTTGACGTAGAACATGATCACGCCCACGGCCACCGGGATCAGCGACAGCACCGTGCCGGTCATGCGCCCGTGCGCGCTGATCGCCTTGATCCTCCCCCGCAGCTTGAAACGCTCCCGGATCAGGTACGCCAGCTTGTCCAGCAGCTCCGCCAGGTTCCCTCCCGTGCGCTTCTGCAGCAGCACCGCCGAGACGAAGAAGTGCACGTCCATCAGCGGCACGCGCTGCGCCATCTTCTCCAGCGCCAGGTCCAGCGGCAGGCCCAGGTTCTGCTCCTCGAAGGCCCTCCGGAACTCCCCGGCCAGGGGCTCCTGGAACTCCGAGTGGATCATCTCCAGGGCCACCGAAAAAGCGTGCCCCGCCCGCATCGACCGTGCCAGAAACTCCAGGCTGTCGGGAAACTGCTCCTCGAACTTCCTCAGCCGCGCCCGGCGCTTCCGGAACACGTACAGCGCCGGCGCGGCCGCCAGCACGAGTCCCGGGGCCACCGCGAACTTGCGATACAGCGGCGCCGCGTGCCAGGTTGCCGTAAATCCGACCAGGAACAGCGCCAGCGAAGCATGGATCGTCCGGGTCGGGTTCCACTTCACCCCCGCCTGCTCGAAGAGCGTCTTCAGGCGCTGGTTGAGCTGCAGCCGTTGCAGCAACTGCAAAATCAACTGGCCCTTGGTCAGCTCCTCGGCCCGAATCAGCGCCGGGCCCTGCCGCCCCGCTGTGCCCGGCTCCGCGCTTCCGGTCAGCCGCGCCTTGAGCCGGCTCAGGTCCGCCGCCTGACGGCTGCGCGTCCACATCCACCACACCCCCAGAGCCCCCAGCCAGCAGGTCACCAGCAATACGAAGTACAAGATCATGCCTGGATCAAACCTCCATCGAGTCGTCGAACAAGTTCGGGTTGAGCCGGATGCCCGCGGCCAGAAATTTCTCGTAAAACTTCGGCCGGATCCCGGTGGCCGCGAACCGCCCCAGCACCCGGCCCTCCGGCGACAGCCCCCGCTTCTCGAACACGAAAATGTCCTGCAGCGTCACCACCTCCCCTTCCATTCCGGTGACCTCGGTGATGCTCACCACCCGGCGCGAGCCGTCGCTCATCCGCGCCGCCTGCACAATCAGGTGGATGGCCGCCGCGATCTGCTGCCGGATCGAGAGCGTGGGCATGTTGGCCGCCGCGAAGGTCACCATCACCTCCAGCCGCGAGATGGCGTCCCGCGGCGTGTTGGCGTGCACCGTGGTCAGCGACCCCTCGTGGCCCGTGTTCATGGCCTGCAGCATGTCCAGCGCCTCTTCGCCGCGCACTTCGCCGCAGATGATGCGGTCCGGCCGCATGCGCAGGCTGTTGATCAGCAGCTCGCG
>Ga0187850_10001186_pt1 | contig 29421 bp, 26 predicted proteins | sample June2016WEW_4_15_FD_132436 | JGI IMG/M metagenome (GOLD analysis project Ga0187850, IMG submission 132436) | Peatland microbial communities from SPRUCE experiment site at the Marcell Experimental Forest, Minnesota, USA - June2016WEW_4_150 | ecosystem: Environmental > Terrestrial > Soil >...
ACCCGCAGGCGGCGCCGCACTTCGGGCAGCACCGCGGCACCTTCATCCGGCGAGGGCTATCGACTCCGCGGCGCCGGCCGAGTTCGGAATAGAACGGCTTGTCGGGAATCGAAGCCAGGTCCCATTCGCCCACATACTTGAGCAGTTGCTTTTCTTGGGAATTCATGCTCGCTTAGTCCTCTCCCCACAACCCCAACTCTCGCATGATTTTCTCGTGCCTAGCGGCTTCGGCGGCATCCTCCGCAGCAGTGGTGATGTGGACGTTATAATGCGTCCCATCGATCTCGATAGCAAAGTCTGCGCCTTCGGGTAATCCTTGAGCACCAAGCGCAACCAAGTGTTCAAGAATTGAGGTTTTGCCCGTGCCAGGATATACCCCGTTATGCGTCCGCGAGGGGAGTTTCATACGGATGCGCTTGCCGTTCCTGATGAGAACGGCTTTCATCGTCGCTCGTGGGCCATATTTTCGCTTAGTATTCATCGAAGCGGCAACCTTTCCAGCAAGCGCGGGAGGATGTACCAACCGGCAGCCGCCGCGAGACAGAGAGACGCGACAATCATCGTGACGATCAGCCACGCTTTGATCCGGCGGGCGTCCCACGGCCGGCGCTGCGGAGGCGGCCATTGCGGTTGACGGATGACGCGCATGGGCCGGTGAGAGCAAAAGTCGGAAGGTGATCCTTTACGCCCAATACTCATAACTGTCTCCATGACATACACCACCGACGCGCTTCATCCAACCATACCCGCCCTTGGCAGTTTTGTGGTAATGCTTTTAGGTATAGAATAGCTAAGCGTCTAGCCGATGGTCCATAACCGAACTGAATGCAGCCCGCCCGTTCTCTGGTCATGTTTTTCCCATCACCTCCTTAGTTTCGTTTGTCTCCCGCGTTCCTTCAGGCCCGGTTGGGAATCCGAATTCAGTTTCCGTTTCGCCAGGGAATAGGCTTCCAACTTGTGGATCTAGCCGATAACCGGGGCAATCCCAATCACATCTGCTACCCGCCCACTGAGCCGGCAAACTTCTTCCACGAGGTGCTTTGGTTCTATGGCAAACCGTACATTCAACCGAGATCCCTACGCGCACCGGGCGAGCGGTGCAGTAGTCGGAAGGCGAGTCTTTGCGGTTGGAGCTCATGTTGTGCCCCCACGCAGAGCGATTCCGGTTGCGACTTCTTGTAATTGGCATACCCGGACGCCATGGATATAGCAGGCGTATTGAAAGTACCTTTGCGCGCGTTCCAGGGATCGAAACCAGCGGTATTCGCCGCCGATCCAAACCTTATACCCCGTGCGATGAACCTTCTTCTTTTTTGAGGGACGGTTGGCGCTCATGGCCGCACCTTCGCCGGGTTGGCTACTCCGGCCTTCTTCGGCCACTTGATCGTTTTCGCCCAAGCAACTACGTACTTGAGATGCAGACCATATTCGGCGATCTGCGCGGGTGTGTAGTTGTTTGCCTTGCCGATTGCCCGGTAGTGCTCCAGCCAATCGGCGATCGGTTTATGGTGGCAACCGATTCGCACCTCGATGCCCCCCGGCGTTGATAGTGCTATGAGGAAATGAACAGAGCCACCGACTTGCAGAATTTTCAGATCGCCGAGATTGGCTCCGCTGAGATAGGCTCCGCTGAGATTGGCTCTGCTGAGATCGGCTCCGCTGAGATTGGCTCTGCTGAGATCGGCTCCGCTGAGATTGGCTCTGCTGAGATTGGCTCCGCTGAGATTGGCTCCGCCGAGATAGGCTCCGCTGAGATTGGCTCCGCCGAGATAGGCTCCGCTGAGATCGGCTCCGCTGAGATTGGCTCCGCCGAGATAGGCTCCGCTGAGATCGGCTCCGCTGAGATTGGCTCCGCCCTTTACCGCCTCTTCGGCTGCCTGTTTGATTGTTTCTGCGGTCGCGCTGGAGTACAGCACGGCGTGTGTGTAACGGTTGAGAATGTCAATACGCATGTTTCTCCTTGTCGCGCATCCCGCGCGCCGAGGTCCGCTGTCGGCAGTGGAGCCCGGTGACGCGCACGCGCCCTAGTTCACTACCTCAAAGCTCGCAATTGCTTGCGCTTCTTTTTCATATTCCTCGTGTCCTGCAAACTTCGGCATAGGTTCTTCGAAGCTCGCGCGCCCTGTGCTGGCCGGCTCTTGAATGTTGATATACTCTGGCAATTCCACGGGGGCCGCCTTCGGTTTCAAGCTGACCGTTGCCAGCACCTTGTCAATTAAGCGAGTTAGGTATTCACCCTCATGCGCGTCATGCACAAGGATTGGAGCTGTACTCAAAATGTCGCAAAGGGTAAGATATTCTTTACCATCGGTGTGCAGCCAATGGTCCCAGAACTGGAACGGAACGCGCGTATCATGCCCGCCAGCAAAGCAGGCGTACCGCTCATCGAGTGCGGGCGGCTCGATGCCCATTTCGGAGCAGACACGATCTGCGACCATTCGCATCAACTCGCGGGAATATGAGCGCCCACCTCGCACGTACCCAGAATTCAGGTCTATCCGTTCCCCCTTGTATGTTCGCTCGCCACAGTAAAACGAACAATCCGTCATGCCGTCAAAGCCTTGCCCGTCGAATCGATCCAAGATAGCTTTGATTTGTTTGTCCGTTGGCCCATCGGTCCAGTTAACGTCAATCGAGTGCCCTCCGCTGTAGCGGGACAGGCGCACAGAGAATCTGACATCAGGAAAAGCGCTCCGTAAGGTTTGCTTGATCCAGGTAGAACACTCCTTTGCTTGAATACTTCGCATAGTTATCTGTCCCTTCTCCTTTTCGCGTAGCTTCGCGCCCGCGTGTGGCCCGTCTGTCACACGGGTCAGGCTCGGATGCGCCGCCCCGCTAGGCCGCTGCTAGCTCTTCCCGGACTAATTCCACGTACATCTCACGACACTCTGCCAGCAAACGCCGGATGTCGCGCTCGAAAGCCCGGAATCGTTCGCGCTCGGCGCTATCGTGCTCCACGTCCGGGTAACGCGGATAGCCTAACTCCGGCCCTTGCCCCGGCCAGGACTGGAACTGCGTCACACCCGCCGCTGTGCGCTGATAGAACGGCTCACAGTAACCGTCACTCCGGCCTTGCGCGAACACTTGGGCGTACCCGCGCTTACGGGCGAGTGCTCCAGCTTCATGCCAGAAGTGATTCACAATCTGCTCCCATGCCATCTCTAGCACCTCATCCGGCGCATCGAAGTATGGGAGATTGCGTACTTTGACATTGACGACGGCATGACCGTCGCGCATCAGGATTGCTTCGCCTGCCATAACTCACCTCTGCCGGCCTTGCCCCGCCGGCCGCCCCCACGTTGATATTCGACCGCAGTTTAACCATAGATGACACGGTGAGTGCCAAGCATCACGCCCGTTGATACGATGTAGCCCATTGGGTGATTCTCTCTTTCGCTCTCTCTCAACTGATCCTACTTTAACACCTTGCATGTGAGTGTCAAGGGGAAACACACACACGCGAGCGTTAAAATTGCTTCATGCGCTAGAATCGACCAGGACGCGCCGCAAGCCTCACCCCTTCTCTACCTACTACCTGCACCCCAACAATCGCGTGGCGGCCCGCTGGAGGCCCAGCAAGCCCGCCTCAGTGTAACCAGGCCAAAGGTGAGAACGAGAGAATGGAGACAAACGCGACGATTCTAGGGGGAAATTGAGGCATCGCGGGTGCGACCGGCAAGCCTGCGAGGCGTCGTCGAATCAGCTCACTGCGGCCGCCGGCAAGCGCTGCAGCGTAGCACGATTGTTCGCAGAGGCCCCGAATTGTCCCATTTTCAGACGCTCGCAGCGGGCTTTAATGTGCGATCCCGCGTCGAATCAACAACATGCGCGAATTATGAAAAGTTGACATAAACTCGGTTATCGGAACTCGGCGGGATACAGTATCGAATGGTACGCGCTCAGTCTCTCCGATGTCGCGGCGCCGATGTTTGTCCACGGGGTGCCCCCCCGCCCGCCACTGCCTTTAAGGTCCGACTTTCATGAATTTTTTTGTGGAGTTTTGGGGTTTGGATTTCGGGCTAGTGGAGAGTCTTTGGCTTACTGTTTCTAGAAAGGAGGACACCAGGTCCGCATCTTTGGGGCTGGGATGAGGACATAATGTCCGCATAATTCGGCTTTTTGCGGGGTGCGAAAACGCGGGAATTGAGGCGGTAGGTGGTGACTTTGTGGAGGCCGGTGTCGATGCCGGTGATGTATCGTTCGGCTTCGAGTTTGGCTTGGCTGCGCCTGACCTGCCGGGCAGAAACCCCTGTGCGGGCGGAGATTTTGGCTTGACTGATGTAGCAGGTATCTTTGTACCACGCCTGGAAGGCCATTTCGGCGTAAACCAGTCTGTCGGATGGGCTTAGTTCTCTTGCGTGGAGGATTTCCTCGGGGAGTTTGGCGAATCGGGCGTAATTCATACTCAGTGGCCGGGCTGTCGATCCGGCCGGTTTGGAGTGGGGCGTGGCCTTCGAAGAACCGCCGCCCCGCCGGCAACCGAGAACGACACTCAAACATTTTCGGTCAGTTCTGTCTGAATTGCAAGAGGCTTGACACGCCTGCGGGTCCGGCGTATTCTGCTGACACGGGCGCAAGACTCCCTTCTCCTTGGAGCCCACAGCTGCGTAGGTTTCCTCCTCGCTCCTTGCGCCCGACAAGCCCTTGTTGCAAATCAAGTGTACCGGGTGTAGGCTATAGGCGATGCGAACCTACGGTGATCTGTCGGAAGAGGAAATCCAGGAAGCGATCAACGATCCGGATTATCAGGAGCGCGTTGCTGAGGGGGTGCGGCGCATGGAGGAGGCTGCGAAGGAAATGGTCCGCCAGGTTGAAGTCGCTCAACGCCGTGCCAAGTTCCGCGTGATTCAGGGTGGCCGCGATGCCCCGTAAGAAGCGCCGCCCGAAGAAGTGCCCGCACTGCGGCGGCCTGCTGCCGTTGCGGCGCGGCGTGGGGCAGAAGCCTTACGGGGAGGATGCGCGCCACCCGGACGAATTTCTGGGGGTCGATGAAATCACGACTTTGCGGTCCCGCGGTTGGACCATGCGGGCGATTGCCGAGGGCATGGAAGAGATGGGCTACCCGTTGCGCCGCGGGGCGAAGTGGAATCCAGGGACAGTGTGGAGGATCATTCGGCGTGAAGAGAAAAAGCAACAAGCCGGTCAACGAACTCATCGCCGGGCCGATGGAGTTGACCCCGCCGAACATCCAGACGGCGGCGCTGCAGCGGCTCAGTGAGGCGCCGGCGGCGTTCGACGGTACGCTGGACGGGCTGGCGCGGCTGGTGCGGGTGCGCGACGCCGAGGGGGTGGAGGGGATCGCCGCCGCGCGCCAGCGGGTTGTCGAGTTGCTGCGCGGCGAGGAGGGCATGGAGAAGTTCGTCAAGACTTTCGACCGGCTGGTGCGGCGGCATGGGGTCAAGGGGCTGGAAGCGCCATCGCTGGACCTGGTGGCCGCGCGCTCCGGCACGAACCGCTCTGCCTGCGTCGGCGCGATAGCTAAAGTGCTGCATCAATGGAACTTCGATGTGGCCAAATTGGCGGTGACAGCGGTCTGCGCCGATTACTCCGTTCCCGTCGCGCGCTCGCTGGCCGCCGCCGCGCTGGACATCGAGAACGGGCATCGGGACCGGCGGCTGTTCATGGAAGCCGCGCGAGTCATAGCGCAACCCGGCTCCGGCGGCGCTATTCAGCAGGTCACGGTGAGCGCCCAGGCCAACAACACCAAAGTCGAGGCCGAACAGGCGGTCGTAGTGGTGGGCAAGGAACTGCCGTCATTCGAGGATGGGACCAAGAAAATGGCCGCCGCGCTGCGGATGATTCCGCCGGTCGAGGATGAATAGGGTTTATAATCCAAGCGGATGTACTCAAGGCGGAGTGTTGACTTAGGTTTGCAGATTGCCGAACAAGAGTTGGGCTTCGAGCCGATCTATCACTCCGTCGATGCGTGTGACCAGTCGGTAGCCCACTTCAACGACAAGTACGACAAATTTTTCGACGACTACGGCATGCTGCCCGGTGCCACCGGCGCTCCCAAGCTGCTGTTTGACGAAGACGAAACGCGCTGGGTCGAGAACGAGCGCAAGTTGTGCATGGTGGATTATCTGTACTTTGCGACTCGGTATGGGTTCATCCTTTCGGGCCAGGAAATGATCCACTATTGCCCCAACAAGGGGCAGCTTATCGCCAACGACATCCGTGGCATCCTGGAAGACCTGGGTTGGGCCATTATTCTGCTGTTTCTCAAGGCCCGCCAGGTGGGCATCACCACCGACTCGCAGATGGTGGTAGCGCACCGCACATTTTTCTACCCCAACATCGTCGCTATCACTGGCTCCTCGGACAAGGAACGCTCGGCCGAGATGGTCGAGAAGTACCACGCGCTGTACGATCTGATGCCGTGGTGGCTGCGGCCCGAGCGCACCGCCAACCGCGCCGGCACGCGCTCCGTATTCGGGCGCCAGAATTCGCGGCTCATCATTCAGCATGGCGCGCAGAAGTTCGACATCGGCCGCGGCAACACGCCGAACATATTCCACCTCAGCGAGTTAGCATCGTACCTCAATGCCGAAGACCTGATCGACGCCGGGCTGATGCCTGCGGTCCACGAGTCGCCCGACGTGCTGGGCATCGGCGAGTCCACCGGAGAAGGCCCATTCGGCTGGCTGTTCAAGACTTGGGAGCAGTGTAAGCGCAATTACTGGAAGCGCAACGGCCGGGCGCGCTGGTGTACGGTGTTTCTGCCGTGGTTCGTGCGCGAGGACTACTACCCCACCCCGACCTGGCTCAAACGCAATCCCGTCCCTCCCGACTGGCGCCCGATGGGCGTGACGGTCGCCCATGCCGAGCGCGCCCGTAAATACGTTCTGGCCAACGACCAGTTGCGCAAACACTACCCCGAGAACTGGCAGATGCCGCGGCATCAGATGTGGTTCTGGGAGTCTACCCGCGAGGACCACCGCGCCAAAAAAGAATTGGCCAAGTTTCTGCACGAGTTCGCCGCCGACGACTTGGAAGCCTTCATGGCTTCGGGCGAGTCGGTGTTCGACGTGGACACGATTTCGGATTACAACCACTCCTGCGAGGAGCCGGTGGGCGTGTTCGGCTTCCGCGCCGCGCAAAGCATCCTGCCCGGCCGATTGCAGGCCGACGAGCGCGACCGCGACACCTCGCGCCGGATACTCGAAATCGGCCCGTACCAGTTGGTGCCGCTGCGCTGGGAAGGCTGGCAGACTTCCAGCGTGGACGGGAAGGTCCTGATTTTCGAGTGGCCGGAAGAGACCGCTACTTACGGGTTCGGAGTCGATACCGGCGACGGCGTGGGCATGGACAACACCGTCATCGAAGGGTTACGCAAGGGAGACTTAGAACGCTGCGACGGTCAGGTGTGCGAGTTCGCTTCCAACTACGTGAACGCCATGGACTTAGCGCCAATGATGCACTGCCTTGCGCTGTTCTATCAAGGGGCGCGCACTTGCCAGCCAAAGATCGCTATCGAAACCGGGCTAAATGGCGAAATCACGCAGCTTGAATTGAAGAAATGGGGCTGGTCGAATTTCCACGATTGGCGGCGCTACGACCGCCGTAAACCGGAACGCACCGCCACGCGTATCGGCTTCGTCACTAACCGCTGGTCGCGGCCCATGCTGATCGACCTGCTGGTGAAGGCTTTGCGCGACGGAGAAATCGACATCAACAGCCCCGAGTTTGTGCGCGAGATGCAGGCCCTGCACCGCGACGAAGACGTGCAAGCCATGCGCGCCGAGAGTGGCCAGAAGGACGACCGCTTCATGGCGCTGGGGATCATCTATCTGTCGCTTCACATTCTGGAAGTGACAGGTAAGGCCCAGAGTATCAGCTACTTACGCCAGAAGAGGCAATCTGACGGCCCGTTGCGCTACATTGACGCCAATCTGGGGTCGCGCGAGGAGCCGCGGATCATCCTGCCGGGCGAGGAGCGGGCGGGCGCCAGCCGGCTAACGGAATTTTTCGGGACGCAGTATAGCGTCTCCCACCCCGGCGCGTTGGACCAGATGGAGGCGGAGTTATGAGCGACCGCGTGCTGTACGTCTGCGAAGCCTGCGGGCACGAAGGGCGGCACTGGTTCAGAAAAAACAGGCATCTGTGCTGTGCCGCCTGCGAGGTGCAACTGGAGTTTATCGGCACGGGCGAGGACTGGGCGCCGGAACCGACTGAGTTCTGGAAGCGGCCTGACGGAACGTACACCCTCCCCGGTCAGCGCGGGGCCAAGATGCCCGCCGAATACGAGCGCATCGAAGTCCAGGAGACGCACGAGAAACGCCGCATCGTCCGCGAAATCGAACGCGAGGAGCGCGAGAAATGGGAGCGGGTACAGATTGGCAAGGACCGGCTCAGCGAGATAAACACAGCCGCCTGTCGCTCGGCACTGCGTGACCGGATGCAGTCGATGTCTCCGGCGCAACGCGACTTCGCCCGCTTCGCAATGGATCAAAACAACCAGAAACCGCGTCCCCAGTGGCGCGGAGCCTTCTATCTGCAGGCGCTGGAATTCGACGCCTCAAACAGGGAACCCTATCGTGGACCTGACGGGCTTGGGAGAGGAAGAAAGTAAATGCCTTTTGACCGCGATCTTTACGAAGCGCCGTCGTACCTCGATACGCTGGCCAACAAAGACGGCATCCAGGAACTGACACTGGGGCGAATGAAGGAACTGCGCGACATGGGCCGCGCGTTCATCGAATCACAGCCCGCCTGGGCGGAGTTGCCGCGCGCCTACGAGATTCTGTCGGGCGACAACATGCCGCAGAAACTGACCGGCTATTCCACGGTACACGTCAACCGCATCAAGCGCAATTTCCGCGATTTGGTGGCCACGGTGTCGAACCTCAAGCCAGCCGGCCAGGCGGTGACGAAGAAGAAAGAGGCCGCAGTCAGTGTGGACCGGCTCAACAAGATGAAAAACCTGTGGTGGATCGTCACCAAGCAGGATCGCAAGTACCGTCAAGGCTGCCAGTACGCCTGTGGTCTCGGCACGGCCTATCTGGAACTGTGGTGGGACAACAATTTCTACGGGTTCGGCGACGGCGAAATCGCCTGCAAGGTGCATGGCCCGTCCGATGTTCTTCCGGTCATGCTGACCGAGGACTTCGATTTGCAGAAAGCGTATGCCGTCACAGTCTGCGAAGAGGTGCCGCTGCACCTGGTGCTCGCGGCCTATCCCGCATTGCAGCATAAGATTGAGCCTTCACGTAGCGTACCGGGTTGGATCGGCCGCGCTTGGGATCGCATGAAGCGCGCGGTAGGCAACCCCAATGGAGTGCTGGGAAACCTCGACACCCCACAACGCTCCTTCGGACGCCAGATGCCGGTGGTGGACGTTTACACCACCTACATCATGGACACTTCCGTAAACAACACCGGGCGGCGCATCCCGATGGGCGATCCAGGGACCAGTTGGCAGTACGAAGTGCCGTTCGTGGGGCAGATGATCCCGGCCGGCGTGCGCGACCTGCAGGGCAAGATGATTATGAAGCCCGCCGACGAGGACGATGCGCGCCTGTTCCCGCTGCGGCGCCGGGTGATCTGGACCGATACCTGCATCCTCAAGGACGGCACCAGCCCGTTCCTGCACGGTCGTGTGCCGCTAGTGCCGATGCGCTTCGACGATTACGCCTGGGAGTACCTGGGCCACTCTATCGTTCAGGATACTTGGCGGATTCAGAAAGCCATCAACCAGATTCTGCGGGCGGTGGTGGATAGCGTGCTGGTGCGCCTGCAGCCGCCGCTGAAGCACGACCCCAACCTGATCGACAAAACGGCGATGGCGCGCATCAACACCCGCAAGCCAGGGCAGACGGTCGAAGTCAGCAGTGGCATGGGCAACCCTATCGAGCCGTTGCTGCCGGTGCAGCATTGGGACGTCCCGCAGTGGATTCTGCAGGTCGTCTCGCTGCTGTTTGAGAATCTGGACAACCTGAGCGTGGTTAAGGATCTGATGGCGGTGGCCAAGGCTAAGCAGGTGCCCAGCGCCGATTCCATCGAAAAGATCCTGGAACAGGCCGGCCCGGTAGTGCAGGACATCGCCCGCGGCGGCGAGGTCGCCACGCAGGAACTGGACGCTCTGTTCTACCCGCTGGCGCTGCAATTCTGGGATTCGCAGAAGGTGTTCCACCTGCTGGGCGAAGATGGCGCGGTCCAGGAGATGATCGATTTTCGTCCCGGCGAACTCATCCCCTCGCATCTGCCGGGCGAAGATCCGCGCGCTGGCTCGTCGATCTACACCCAGTGGGAACGGGTGCGCTGGACAATCAAACAGCTTTCATATGTGATTGAGCCGTACAGCCAGGCGCAGGTGTCGAGAATCGGACGCAACCTGATTCTGATGCAGGCTAAGAAGGCGGGCGTTACGGTTTCGGCTCATACCATTGGCAAGGGCTTGGGCCTCAATATGGGCGAACTGCCCGCGATGCGTAATGGCAAACCTCCAGTCACCGAGCCAGAGAAGTGGGAGGTCGAGCAGGAATGGATGCACGCCTTGCAGGAAGACCTCAGCGTGGGACAGCAGGGCGATGGCGGCGGGCCGGGGCGGCCCAATGTAAATCGCAAACCGCCCTCGATTGCGCAAAAAGATCAAGGGACAAGATCTACCGTTAAGACGAGTTAACATGATTCGCCTGCTGTTTTCAGCCCACGAACTGCGCGAGACGATCCAGACTATCGCGCAACGCAAGTTGACCGGCAAACTGGAGATCAATTTCAGCCAGGGAACGCCCGCCGGGCGGATCGTCTGGGAGGTGCGCCCGAAGCCCTTTCCAGCCCCGGCGCCGCGTGGAGACCGCCGAAAGGGGTTGACAGAACAAAACATACAGGCATAGTCTAGGTTTGAAGGATTAGCGCAACGGGTTTGTGAAAACAGCGGCGCTTCCGGTGAAAGCCGGGGGCGCCGTTTTTGTTTGCCCGCTGCCGGAAAGGAGCTGCCTCGATGATCCCTCTGAACACTATTTGTGATCGCCGGAAGCGTGGCCACAAGCGCGGCAAGAAGTAGGCCAACCTGCTCCGCGTAGAACGAGCGAACCGTAACAGGTTCGGTCCCCTACCGAAGCAAGGGTAAACGCGGGGCGGCGGCGTCCGCGCGCAGTCGCCCCAATCGAACGCAGTGGTGCGAAACATGAGCAAAGCGACCAAACTCAACACGCCGATGAAGTCGGCGAAGAAAGCCCTCCGCAAGAGAGGCTCGAAGCGTTAGCCGCTGGTGTCAACTCTATGACCAGCCCACAAACTCCCTTCGCCTCCCCGCAGCCCCAGGCAGCGCCGTCCGGTTCCGGCCTGCAGGACTACAAGTCCGCGCTGGGCGTGAACGAGGCCAGCACCGCGCAACTCAACGCGGAGCAGATGCGGCGCCAGCAGATCCAGGCTGTCAGCGTACAGATCCAGGGTCTAGGCACCGCTCTTGACGGGATTTCGAGACAGTTTCCGGCGGCATCGAAATCGGTGCTGGAGTTGAAACGGAACCTGACCAAACTGCTGGTCGAAATCGTTGGTTCTTCCATGTCGGAAAGCCAGCCCTCCACCGGAGCAATGGGATGATTTCCCACGAGGCGCTGGCGCAGTCCGTAGTATCCGCAGCCCGCAAGGGAAGGAGTTGAAAGATGCCATTCGAAACCGTCGTTAAGGAACTCACAGCCGCCGGGGTCGATCCGGCCAAGGCGGAAGAGATCATCAAGGACGAAAAGATAGCCACGGCCTTGCAGCACTCGCTGGAGCATGGTTTGCGCCAGAACGAGTTTGATCGCAAGATGAACCTCGGCAAAGCCGAGCTGGCCGCAGAAAAACAGCGTGTCGCCGAACAGGCCGCCGGCCTGGAAACCGAGCGGACGCGCATGACGGAGCAGTTTTTGGAGGCCCAGAAGCAGCGCGAAGCCGCCGACATGGTGCTGGCCGAGGCGCTGGCGCGGGCCAAGACCGCCGAAGCGACCTATGGCGTGCCGCTGACCAAGGAGATTTTCGGGGATCATACCCCCGGTCCAGCGCCCACCAGAAAGCCGGAACCCGTGCAGCAGCCGCCCGCCGTTGATCCCGCTCTGGGTAAGCGGATGGACGACCTGGAAGGATTGTTCCAGGCGCTGCCGGAACTGCAGTTGGAGTTTCAGGACATTGCCGTGAGGCACGCGCAGTTGTTCCCCGACAAGCCGCTGGACATGAAAGCCGTCTGGAGCAAGGCCAAGGAATTGCGCCAGAAGCCGACCCAGGTTTGGGATAACCTGTTCGGCGCCACCCAGAAGGAAGAAGAGATCGTGGCCGAACGCTACCGGCTCGAAGGCGAAGCACGGGCGCGCACCAAATTCGAGCAGGATGCGAGCAAGCGGGCGGCGGCGCCCTTCGGAGTGCCGGCCGCGCCTAGCCCGATCTTCGCCGCCTCAGCCAACAAGAACACCAGCAACGACCGGACACGGAACATGGCCGAGGCGGTGCAGCGCGCCACCGAAGCGATGATGTCAGGCAAATATGCGTCGGGCGCGGCCCGGCGCGAGACGTAAACCCGCCGAGCGAGGCCAGCAAGCCCGTCCGGCCAGAACGGTTAAATGAGGAAAGAACATGGCTGATCCGGCATTGGACGAGCTATCCGCAACTACGTTGTATGAGATTTATCCGGCAGTTGTGCAGGATAATTTTTTCAACGACGTACCTTTTCTCGCTTACATCCGAGACCACTGTCTGGCGACGTTTGGCGGTGGCTCGACGATGCAGCAAACATTCCTGTATGCACCGCTGCTGACCAACTCCTACGGGATTGGCGCGCAGTTCAACCTGGACAAGGTGCAGACAATCGCAGGCACTCGGTTCGACCCGAAGTATTACGTGTCGATCTACCCCGAGTACATGGAGAACATCGACGTGATGAACGTCGGGCCAAACGCCGTGTTCAGCCTGTTGAGCCTCAACACGGCGAACATGATGAACTCCATCTGCGCGCAAGTAGCGATTGCGATGTCGCTGCATGGCCAGACTTCCGCCACCACCGGCGTCGTGGGCACGCGGCCTTACGACATCAATGGCTGGATTGAGGCCATGAACGACGGCGCCACCCCCGGCTGGGACGGCTCGTACTTCACCAGCTACGGCGGCCAGACGCGCAACGCCGCCATCGGCTCGACGCTGAACTCTATCCCCCGCTACTGCGGCGACTCGACGACTGCGGCGGCAGGCACATCCAAGGGCGGGCCGATCACGTACTCGGTCCTGGAGGAAGGCTATTGGGATGCCTCAATCGGCCGCGAGCGGCCGGACCTAGGCGTGACCACCAAGCGCGCCTTCGCCTATATCAAGGAAAAGATCCAGCCGCTGCAGCGCGGCGAACTGGTCACGGCGCAGGATGCCATCTGGGGTGTCACCGGAGTCAAGATGAACGATGCGGTCATCTTCCCCGACGACTACTTCCCGTCGTCCGTTTACGGCGTCAACGACCCGGTGCTAGGCAATTACCTGACCTCGACCTTCACCGTCCCGTCCGGCTGTGCCACGGCCTCCAACCTGCCGGTGGCGACTGCGGTGGCCACGGTAGGCGAGGTTTTCTGCTGGTTCAATACCCGCAAGTGGCAGCTCCGGCTGTCGGCCAGCCCGCGCTATCAGTTCGGGCTGTGGGGCTTCTACCCGGCGCAGGATTCCACCAAGGTGGTTGCGCGCACCCATGCCGCGCTGAATCTGGTTTGCACCAGCCCGCGGCATCAAAAGCAGTTCTACGGGATTGCTGCGTAAGGACTTAGCTGAGGCGCCTCCTCAGAAAGAAAAGGAGTAAACTCAACATGCCCAATGGGCCTTCTCAAGCGATTTCCAGGACCACCTACCCGGCGCTGAACGACATCAACGACGCGGTAGCCGGCGGCCAGGCTTCTATCAGCGGTGCAGCGACATACGCCGCGCAACTCGGTGCGCGCGTGTGGCTGGACGGCAATGCCGGCGGCGTGCGCTACGACACGGCGGTTGGCACGCTGTACGGCGGCTGCTTCCAGTACGTGCGGCTGTACGCCAGCGCTTCGGCCGCAGTGACGGTTGGCCGGCCGGCGGTGTGGGCCTACGATCAGCTCACGACCTGTTTCGAAAACTACACTGTCACCACGGACGGCAACTCGGCGCTGCGCACGGGCCGCATTGCGGGCATCTTCCTGAACGTCATCACAGCCGGGTACTACGGCTGGATTCAGACCAAGGGGAAAGTGAAAGTGAAGTTCACCACGCTCACCGGCACCCCGGTGGACGGCGATCTGGTGTATCTGGACGCCTCTTCGGGATTGGCGCTCAACGCCAACGACGGCGTGACGGTCACTACGACCATTCTCAAGGCCCTGATCGGCGTGGCGCTCGGCGCTCCGACGACCGGCGGCACAACCCTGGTGCTGCTGCGCGGCATCCCCGACGTGGTGTAAGGAGGGACGTATGGCGTTTTCTTCCTTTCCCCGCGCCCTTGCCCCGTCCGGCAATGAACCGTATTGCCGAGGACTTTGGACCGGCCCGTCGAGTTACACGCGGGTCGGGACAACGCCAGTAGCTTCCGGCGGCAACGTCTCCAACGGAGACCCACTAGCCGCGGCAACTATCGGCGTCAACATGATCGTCAGCATCGAGGTTGCCGTGTCGTGGACGGGCAACTACCTGGTGCTGCCGATCCGCGTTTCCGAAGCTAAGTACGTCCTGAAGTGGATTGCGCTAGTCACCGGCACTGCTGGCGGCCAGTCGCAGACCGCTTACACAGAAGCCGTCACGGGCACCGACCTCAGCGGCGAATACGTCAAACTGTGGATCAACACACTCACGGGGTGAGACGCCGTGAGCACACTCGCGCAACTTGCGGCGGAGTTGAAGTCCTGGCACTCCGATCTTGACCCGCTGGCTTGCCTGCCGCTTGTCCAGCGGGCCTACAAGGATATCCGCGACTCGCGCGACTGGTCGTTCAACAAGGGCAACGGGTCGTGGTTCACCCCCTCGCCAATCAATGGCGGGCACGTGACCACGACCCAATTCTCTGCATCCGTAGTCGGCGACGCCACCGCCTCCGCGCTGTGGCTGGCGATTGCGCTGCCCGCCGCTCCGCAAAGCCCGATCACGCTGCGCCAATTCCGCGTGACCGGCGGACCGATCTACAACATCATCGTCTACGACGGCGCGAGCACAATCACCTTGGACCGGCCCTATGCGGAGACGGGCGGCGCCGGGGGATCGTACATGATCTACCAGCCCTACATGCCCGCGCCGGCCATCGACTTCAAGCGTTGGATGTCGATTGTGGACCCTATCTCGGGCTACCGTTTCCGCTACGAGAATATGTTTCGCACACAGAAGGAACTTGATCTGCGCGACCCGCAGCGCACTTCTTACGGCTGGCCGACGTGGGTAGTGGGCAAGGACTATGTGACCGTCCCCAACGACACGCAGCAGCGACCGCGATTCGAGTTGGGGCTAGGCCATCCGGTGCAGGCCCTGGGCTACATCCTGGAGTACATGACTAACGGCGACTTGGCGGCGACCCCTACGGCCGTGCTGCCGCAGCAGATCAGCGATGCGACGATCCTGGCTCGCGCCAGATACTACGCGCACGACCTGGTGGCCAATCAGCCGAATGTGGACATTAAGGTGAAGGCCTTTCATCTCCAGAAAATGCGGACGGTGGAAGCACAGTTTGTGGATCTGCTGCGAGGGGATCAGCAGAATGACAACGCGATTTTCGACAGCAAGGTGATCGACGAGAGCCACGGGCCGGATCTGTCTGGTCCGATTGACGCCGACTACCTACAAAGCCACGTTCTTTACTGGACTTAAATATGCCTCAAATTGAATGGAAAATCGGCGCGGGACACATCATCACGATTGTCATGCTCATCGCGGCAATCTCGCTAAGTTGGGGATCTCTAAACACCAAGATTGACTTGAATGCGAATGCCCTTCTCTCGTTACAGGTTCAAGTGGAGAGCATCCGGGCGACTCAAATTCAAGTTCTTCAGGACCAAGCCCATATACGAGGCAAGCTCGAAGAGCACGACAGGGAAGATACCGCGTGGAGAGAGGCACATCCTAGCGTAAGATGAGTTGAAAGGAGCCAATATGGCAAATGATCTGAGTTCTCCGATGGGTTCGCGGCCTTACGCCGATGGTGGCAAGGGCGGCGAGCACCCCGGTATCAAGGACGGCGTGGCGCTGGGTGCACCGTCCGGTTCGGAACTGATGACACCGATGCAGCAGCGGCCCGAGCCGGTCAAAACGATTCCGGCGCCGGCTGGCCCGGTGACTTTTCAAGTGACCGAAGACGTGCAGTCGATAGAGGGTCGCAAGGGCGCTTTCCCGACCGGCACCAGCATAAAGGCGTAGGGTATGCCGTGGACGGCAAAATCAGCGCGGCGGCACACGCGGAAGGCGAAGTCTGCCAAAAGCAAACGCCAGTGGGCGCACGTCTCCAATAGCATGTTGGAACGGGGCTATTCGGAGGGACAAGCCATCCGCGCAGCCAATTCGGTGGTCAAGCGCCGCGGTAAGAAGAAGTCGGTTAAGCGGTCTTCGAAGCGATGAGAAATGGCGATACCGTCAACGATCCCAGTCAGTATCGCATCGCTGACGACGCTGCTCGCGCAGCGCCTGGGGATCAATCTGTCGGCGAAGGATTACTGGGTCCAGAACGAATTGGACTATCTTGTTCGCAGCGCCATTCGGGAGTTCCAGGTGCTCACCGGATACTGGCGGGAGCGTTTAATACTCACCACCGTGGCCGGCACTCCTTTCTACGATCTATCGGCCATTGCCTCCCCGGCAATCCAGAATTCGGTTCTTGACACTGACATTCTGGCCCAGGTGGGCTATCACCTCTTGGAATACGCGGGGTCCGGGGACTACATCAACACAGGCCAGTTCAGCATTGACGCCGTGGCCGCCGCCCTGGGCGAGCAGACAGACCGCATCCTGGGTGAGACGCGGCTGATGGTGGCCGACGAGGAGACGCTGCCCGGCCCGCCGCCGCCGCAAGGGCGCGTGCTACTGAATCCGGCCACAATCCAGATCCACCGCGCTGAGTGGCAGGATGCCGCATCCGGCCTGTGGAGCCTACTCGACCGCAGCGACGACATCAGCGGCTACGGCTGGTCGAACAACTGGCAACAGAACCCCACTACGCCGCAGGCTTACGCGCTGGATGTGACCCCGCCGCTGCAGTTGCAGTTCATCCCGCCGCCGCTGGCCGAAGGCGCGCTGTCGCTTCTGCTGACTGTCTCGCAGGGCTATGCCTACAGTGCGGGAACCCCGGTCACACTGGCGTTGCCCGACGATTCCACTTGGGCCTTGACTTGGGGAGTGCTGGCGGCGGTGTTGCGGCAGGATGCTCAGTCGCGCGATTACCGCCGCGCCGATTACGCGCAGCAGCGTTTCCATTCGGCCTTGGGTGTGCTGAAAAGTTTCCCGTGCGTGCTGCAGGCGTGGCCGCTGGGATTGCAGCAGTTGCCCTCGACGTTGTTCAATCTCGACCACTGGCAGCCTGGCTGGCGCAATCTAACCCCCGGCTCGCCGCAGACTATCGCGCTCGGAGGTCGCAATCTGGTGGCAGTGGTGCCGCTTCCGGACGAGGTGTACGAAATAGCGCTGGATTGTATTGGCAATTCGCCAGCCAGTGTGGCTCCCAGTACTACCAGTTTCGCTGTGGCCAACGATATTGTGACGGCGCTGCTCGACAATGCCCAGCACGCCGCTTGCTTCAAACTGGCCGGCCCGGAGTTTGAAGGCACGATGGGGATGTACCGCTCCTTCCTGGAAGTGGCCGAGTCGTATGCCTCGCGCGAGCGCGCCGAAGCCATCAACTGGAAGAACCTGCGGGCCGTCACGATGCTCGAAAACCAGCAGACACCGTATGAACTGGCCCCGGCGGAGGAGACGGCCTGATGGACTACAAGCGTCAGCAAAGCCGTTTCACCCAGAAGGGCATCAAGCTCAACTGCCCTATAGATGCCGTGCCAGACGACCGCTTGGCCATCGGCACCAACGTGCGTCCGACGCAAGACGGAGCGCTGGGCATCCGACCCGCCATCGCCCCGTTCTTGGCCCCTTCCTCGTATCCCATCCACAGCCTGCGAGGCTTCAACGCAAACGGAGTGAACTACACTTTCTCCGGCGCGGGCTACAACCTGTATCTGGGCAATGCCCTGGCAGACACGGGCTACAGCGGCAATCCGCTGACTTTTGCTTCCTACCAACCGCTGGCGGCGGTGCAACCGTTCTTGTACGTGGCGGACAGCGCGCGCTATAGCAAAGTGCGAGCTGCCGATAGGACGCGTTTCGCCGTGGGCACGCCGCCGCCGGGCAGCCCGCCGGATGCCGAACTGGGGTCGCCACTGTACTCAGTGGTGGATAACTTCGATTCCGCTGCCGAATGGACTGCGGGCGAGATTGCGGGAACGCCCGCCGACGCCTTGCGCGTGCCGACCGGGACCACTACCGCCGCCGTGCTGTACGACTCCAGCACCACCGGCTGGGCTTGTGTGGCCTTCAGTTCGCTCACCACGGACTGGTTGACCAAGGGTGCGCTGATCGGCATCGGCACCGAGGTGGCGGTCATCAGCGACATGATCCCGGCCGCCGCGACCAACGCCACCACGATTGCCGCTATCCAGTACGATTCGGGCACGACTGGCGCGTGCTGCGTCGTGCTGACCTCGAATACCGCGCTGCTCGACCGCGATTCGCTGGTGCAGATGGGCAGCGAGTTCGTGCGGGTGCTTTCTGTAGCCTTGGGCGAAGATAACGCCGTCAGTTTCCGCTGCTCGACATCCGGCGCGCACGCTGCGGCGGAAGCAGTAGCGTTTTACGATAGCGCACGGATGTACCTGACAGCCAACCACCTCGCGGCGGAAAGCGTCACCGGCGGCTGCGTTACGGCGCTGTTCACGCCCACCAGCAGCACCAACGAAGTGGGCACGATCAGCGAAACCATCGCCTTGGACCTGTCGCAAATCAACAACCGCCCTATCACCGCCGACGATTGGATGCACATCAGCTTGGCTTTCGACACGCCGGGGAATCTGCTGATGGTGCGAATCTTGCTGGACGTGGATGGGGTCAGCAACGACTTCCTGCACAACTACTACTGGGCGGAAATCACTTCCAATGTGCTGCAAGCGGCTTCGACCGGCTCACAAAGCCTGCTGGCGGCGCAGCAAGGCGCCCTGACGCAGCAGGTGACTTCGGCGCAACTGGCGCAGATGACTTCGGCGGTACAACAGATTCAGCTAGCGCAAGCACAAATGGCCGCCGAAGGTCTACCGACAACCCAACTCACACAGCAGATCGCTTCTCTGCAGGCCCAGATTGCGGCAGCGGGCGGCATCTCCGGCGGCACGCAACTAGCCACCGGCTCCGGCGCATGGAGCGAAGTCTTCATCCCGATTTCCACGCTGCTGGCTAATCGTGTCGGCACCGACGTGACGCGCACCCTGGCCAACATCGCCGCTATTCGCGTTGAAGTGACCTGCAGCGCGGCAGTGAATATGTCGGCCGATTCGTGGTGGATTGGCGGCACCTACGGCCCCAATTGCCCCGGATCGATCTATCCCGACAACCCGATCAAGTATTGCTACCGCTATCGCTCCACTATCACCGGCGCACAGAGTACCTGGAGTCCGCTCAACCGAGGTGGCCTGTTCCCCGAGCGGATGCCGGTGGTAGTGACGGGGGCGTGTAGCACGGACCTGCAGGTGGATACGGTAGACATCGCGCGAGTCGGAGCCAGCGTCAACGGCACGCCGGTGTATGCCACATCGATCCCCAATACCGGGACTACCTGGAGTTACGCCGACAACTACGCCGACGCGCAACTGGGCGACCAGATCGAGCAAGTAGACTTCCAGCCCTGGCCGGTGCAGCAGAACCCGATCACCGGCACCTGCTCGGTCGTCGGCACAACCGTTTTCAGCACTTCGGTGGCGATCCCTGCCAATCTGTGCATCGGGACTGAAGTGCTCATCAACGGCGTGGCGACGGTGATTCGCGGGGCGCCGGGCGCGAACACGTTCCAGGTAGAGGACAACATCGACACGGCAACTGGAGTTCCGTTCCAGATCAACAGCCCAACTACTTACGGCAATCCGCTGCCCTACCTGACGGGGCCGTATGACGAAACCTTCTTTGCTTGGGGCGACCCGATCAACCCAGGGCGGGTGTATTTCACAAACCGCACCAACCCGGAGACGGCCAACACCTCTAACTTCATCGACCTGACCAGCAGCGCCGAGCCGGGCATGGGTATTTGCACCTGGAACGGCTACGTCGTGGCCATGACTGCGAATCGCTTTTTCGCCGGGACTACGACTGGGAACGCGGCCAATCCCTACTCGTTTGCTGAAACCAGCGTCGGGGCCGGGCTGCTGGTGCCGTGGTGCTTCGATACCGGCCCGCTGATCTTCTTCCTGTCGCGCAACGGCATCATGGCCACCGACTTGGGGCCGGCCAAGAGTCTGTCGGGCGACGATCTGTACCCATTCCTGCCGCACGAGGGGCAGCCGGGCGTGACTGTCAACGGCTACGAGCCGCCAATGCTTTACCCGGCGCCGCGGCTGTGCTACTGCAAGAATGGCTGGCTATACTTCGATTATCAGACTTCAAAGCTGCCATCTCCGCCGATCCCATCTCCGCCGTCTCCGCCATCTCCGCCGTCTCCGCCATCTCCGCCACCTCCAGCTCCTCCTCCGCCACCTGGAAACACCTACACCTTGACCGTGATTAACGGGACGGGTAGCGGCACATACGCGGAAGGGGCCGTTGTCCCAATTGTGGCCACGTGCACACCGCCCTTCTCCGAGTGGACTGCGGCAGGAGATTACACGTCCGGCATTAGCAGCCCGACAGACTCTTCAACGACGTTCACAATGCCCGCTGAAAACGCGACATTGACGGCGAATTGTTGTACGGTGGGCGCGACACTGACTCAATACGCCGTTGGGACGGGGTTCAGAGGGGCGTCTGGTACGGCTACCCTCGGGGCAGTCCCGACGGTAGGGAACATGCTGGTGCTCGCCATCATGAACAACGTAGGCCCCAATTTCGATTCAACAAATCTCGATGGTCTCGGGTGGATAAACGCGCTAGGAACTGGTCAACAGACAGAAGGTGGAAGTTTCAAGGGCAATGTTTATTACAAAGTAGCTGGAGTTGCCGAGCCGCAATCAGTTACGATCAACATGCAATCGGAGTTGGGATCTGTTGCTTTTGTAGTAATGGAATGGGCCGGCCTGAACGGGATAGACCAGATTGCGTATAGAACAGACAACGAAATGTACACCGGAGGGCCTTTCTATGCCGAAACCGGGGTGGTCACTACAACAGCAGCAAACGAATTGGTAATTGCAATAGCAGGCATTTCACTTCCAGGCGCACCTTACTGGGGGGCCTCTTCCTTTAACCAATTTGTGCAAAATTGGGTTTTGACTGGCCCTGTTAGCCCTGCCATGACAGACATGACTGGAACCATCACGTATGGTGAAACCAGTGAAGGCGTTGAAGACATAGAGCGTGGCATGGACGTGGCTTACGCAAATATCAATACGGTAGGAGGCTATGAGGCCACAGCGTATTACGGGGGGCAACCGTGGGGTTTAATAAATTACCAAACGGCAATGATTGTCACTTTCCAGGCTGCTCCTTGTTCGGGATAGACTTATGGAACAAGTCAACCAGCACATCCAGATCCGATTGCGAATCCCTGGTCTCAAAGCTCCAGTGGGGCTGGGGACTGCGGTGGCTCGGGTGACTAAGAGCGTGGGGATCTCGCCCTGCGGCGGGTGTGCGAAGAGAGCGGCAGCGTTGGACAAGCGCGTGCTTCTGACTCCCCGGCGAGGTGAGAAATGAGTACCACGTATCCGCGCACGCTGGCCATTAACCTGCTGAACCCCGGCTGGTGGGCCGATCTCTACACCCCCGCGGTGACGCTGCACCAGCAGAGCGAAGACCGAGACAGCATTGTGACCCTGGTGGGCTGCGCGGACGGGACGATCCAACAGTTTGCCGATTTGGCGGCCGATACCGGCGGGCCGATTGAGTGCCAGGTGCGCGGGAATGCTTCGACGTTCGGCGATTTCCGGGCGGCCAAGCAACTAGAGGACGTGTTTGTTGACTGCGACGCGGCCGCGACCGACGACGGGATCACGGTCACACTGCTAGCTGACAACTGGTCAACTGCGATCCTGCAGGAGATTCTAACCGGCGCGCGCAGCGTCAGCCGCCTGCCGATGAGCAACCCAGCGGATTACGGCATTTTCAACGTCAATGCGGCGCTCGATTTCTTCTGGAGCGGGCCGGGCCTGCTGTATGGCTGCGAGTTGACGGCGCTGCTCGTGCCGGTATCGGTGACGCGGTTCGCGCCACAACCCACTTCCCACGGCCTGCAGGGCTACCACAGCGTGCGCGAGGTGCGCCCCTTGGTGCAGGGTAGCGGGACGTGCGTGATCGCCGCAGCGTGCGAATTTGGCTCATTCAGCCTAGTTGTGGCACTGACCGGCGCCCTGCAGAAGTTGTACTTGCCCTGCCCACCCAACAAGGGGATGCTGTACGGCTGGACGGTCACCGGCGCCCCAGTGCGCGTGTACGAGCCGGATTTCGAGGTTTTGGTGAAAGCTTGGGGCAGCGACAGCCCGTTCCAGATTGTGCGGCCCTTCGGCGAGCAAGGCTCCGCAGGAGGCATGGTATGAGCGGCTTGGGCAACAAGTCGTTCCAGGGCTTCGGGCTGCCGGCCGACGCCGCCCGTCGGCTGGACGATCTGGCGCGGCAGGTCGGTTCCCTGCAAAAGGAACTGGCGGCACAGAAGGCCGCTGCAGCCGCTACTACCGCCGCGGCGCTGGCGCTTCCTGCTGCGCCCTCCACCGTAGCTCAGAACCTGACCAATGCCATTGGGAAGGCTTCCTCCGGGCAGCCGACTACGATTCCCAGCGTCACTGCACTGCCATCCAGTACTAGCCCGCTGGCCTACGACGGCTCCGTAGTTTTCTACAACGGGCGACTGTATCGCTACACAGCCAAGACTAGTACTTGGGCACTAGTGAGCGGCGAGGATCTTGTCCCCGGCACTTATGGCGACAGCACCGACGTGGCGCAGATTGTCGTCGGCCCGGATGGGGTGATTTCCAGCATCACCGCCGTGGCCATCGCAGGCTTCGGAGGCTCTGGCACATTCAGCGAGATCATTTTCCCTGGCACTTCTCACTCGTTGATCGTTACAGTCGATCCGGCAACAGGCGCCTGGACGTGGACTTTCCCGCTCAATGCAGGCTCGAATCATCAGATATTGCAGACTGACGGCAGTGGCAACACATCTTGGACAGGAGCACCTACCATTGCTGCTACGAACATTACTGGGCTGCCAGTAGGAATACCTACAGGGGGAACAACCGGGCAGTCTTTGACTAAGAATTCTAATACAGCCTACGACGTAGTGTGGGCTACAGTTTCTGGAGGCGGCGCAAGTTTTCCTTGGATGCCGACCTTCACGCCGCCAGTAGCGGCAGATTTTTCGTGGGTCAATCAAGGGACCGCGACGCTTGATAGTTCAAATCCAGCTTGTATATATCTCACGGCACCGGCCGCTGGTAACAACTTGCGCATTTTGAAACAGGCATTGAGCGGTTCCAAGACCCTGACGGTTGGTTATTCTGCTCTATTTCTTAACCTTGGCTATCAAGGGCGCGGGGTTGTCCTTTATGATAGCTCGCTGGGGAAAGCCGTTACCTTTTTACTTGTAAGCGTCAGTAACTTAATTGGTTACTACGTGTCGGAGTTTACTTCTGTGTCAAGTGGAGGTAGCGATATTTTTTCCTCATTGACAACCCAACCTCCATGCATAGCATGGATGCGTATAGTGTACACCTCTGTATCCAATGTGCTGTTTCAATTTTCCATGGACGGCGCTCATTGGAAGGACCTAACAACGGCTTTTGATTTCTCGGCTTTCTTCACTCCTGATTCTATTGGGTTTTGCGTGAATCCAAATGCTGGGCCTTATGATACTGATATGGCGGTTGTGAGTTTTACCCTAGCGTAGGAAGGAACCAATCATGCGGCGTAAGTCAATTCTCAATGCGATTCTGGCGGGGCTGATGGTGCTGGCGACCGCCTCCGCCGGGCAGCGCATCCAGGGCTGGTGCGAAAAGGGCGGGCAGGCCGTCAATGTAGTCGGATACCTGTCTTCCGCCGCTACGCCGGTCCAGCGCTCCTACCCATCCTGCACGGTCACGGTTTACGTCACGGGCAGCGGTGGGACGTTGGCCTCAATCTATTCCGACAGTAGCGGTGGCACGCTGCATTCCAACCCGTTCACCGCCGATTCGACGGGACATTGGTACTTCTACCTGTCGCCCTCTGGCCAGCATGTCGATGTGCAAATCTCGGGCACCGGGCTGACACCCTTCACGCTTCTGGCGGATGTGGGCAGCTATACGACTGTCTACAACGTGAAAGACTACGGCGCCAAGGGAGACGCGACCACGGATGACACCACCGCCATCAACGCGGCCATCACCTATGTGGCCGCCAATGGCTGCGGAACGGTGTTTTTCCCTCCTGGGGTCTACATGGTGAGCACCACCGCGAGCACGGTTGCTATTAGCCTTGCGAGCTGCGTGGACCTGCAAGGGGAGTCTACGGATTCGTCCATAATCAGGCTCAAGAACGCTACCTTGAACCATGACCTGATTCTTGGCTCGGCGATCAACAATGTCACGATCAGCAACCTCACGATAGACCAGAATAACGCCCCGACCGTGACCGCCGGGTATGCCCCCGTTGCCTGCGCCAGTTGCACCTACTTTACCCTCAAGGACAGCGCAATCATAAATATGGATTTTCATGGGTTAGGGCTTAGCGCCGGGTCGAACAACGACATCAACCATAATGTCTTCAGCCGCACGAACCCCTGGGCTACCTGTACCGGGACCGCTACCACCTCCGGGACTACTGTGACTCGGGTGAGCGGATGCTCATTTGGTGATTGGAGAATTTCTGCCGGCGGCGGGAGCATGTGGATCAACAGCGGAATGTATAGCATGTCTTCCATCAACAGCCCTCCCGGAACAATCACTATCACGCCTTCGACCACCACGCAGACCAGCCCGGTTCCGTTCATTATCCAAGTAGGAGGAGGAATATCGTTCTCCGCCGGTGTGCAGAAATCTTACTTCCGAAATAACTACCTCTACGGCCTAGACATGGACATGACGGTCATCGATTCTGAAATCTCAGGCAACATCATCGACGACATGAATTACGGATCTGGGATCGTGACGGAATGTGACTATCGCAACAGAAACAGTATCATCCGCAACAATCATATCTTTGCTGATGCGAGTTCTCCGGTTTACTCCACGGCATCGTGCATCGAGACTTGGGGGTTCGCATACTTAGTCGAGGGAAACATTTGCCATGGCCAGTCAGGGCCAGGGATTGACGTTGGGGGACAGGGCAGTATTGTAGCCAATAACATTGCTTATGACAATGGCCAGCTTATCACAATCTCTCCTACCTCGACCTACTCGGGTTTTACGGCGCGCGCATCTACGCCGCATACCCCTATCTCCGCCCCGCTGACCTACAGCTCAGGGTGCTTGAGTTGCGATTACTGCACCTTCAGCAACAACTCAGCTTACAATGACATCCCCGCCACCGGAACGCAATACTATGGTTTTCGTGTTGAAACGGCGGGAGGTTACACTTCTGTTGGGGTAACATCAGTTGGGAATTCCTGGCAGGGTTCGACCGCTGGCGCACCGGAGTCCATACCCGCTGGAGTCAGCACGTTTGCCGAATCCCGGCCGCAGTTCTCAGGAGCCAAATCTTGGACACCGGGAACGATTACTAACGGGTCCCGAGTCACCACTACTACAACCGTAACCGGCGCCCAGTTGGGTTCCCAGGTTACAGCCGGGTTCAGTCTGGACCTGCAAGGTGCTACCATCACGGCCTACGTGAATGCAGCTGACACTGTAACCTTGGTCATTCAAAACAGCAGCGGGTCTTCGGTCACACTAGGAGCGGGCACGGCGTTCGTGACCGTCACTCTACCCCAGAACTATGCTAACTATTAGGAACACAAGAAGGCACATCATGAAAACTCTGATTCTCTTCGTTCTATTCGCTGCCGCGGCGCTAGGCCAAATCTGGTACCCAGGGGTGTTTATTGCGGGCACTCCTCCCGGCGGGATCGGGGCCGCGTGCACTGCAACCACATACGGGTATCTCAATTCATCTGGACAAGTCATTACCTGCCAGAGTAACGCGTGGACGGTCGTAACCGGCAGCGGTTCTATGACATGGCCCGGTGGGGCTGGTTTCGCATTGTATGGAGGCTCAAGTGCTTGGGGAACAAGTTTTGTCCCGGCCTCTACGGCGGTTCCATTTGGCAATGGGACTACGTTCCTTCAGGATGCGACCAACTTCAACTATGTGACCGGGACTCACGCCTTGACCATCACCGGGCCGATGAGGGCAGCTAGCTTCGGGACAGGGGCTACGGCGCTTTCTGCGAGTGGTGGGGAACAGACTCTCGGCTCGGCTTGTCCCGGAACCCAAACCTACGACACTTGGTTCTTCTCTTCCGCTAATCACATCCCGCAGTTCTGCCTTGGGAGCGGGACGACCGTGGTGGCAACAGATGTAGTCCCTCTCGCAGCTCCTGGTTCGGATCATAAATGGGTCTTCTACGTGGACAATACTGGGACGCAGCAACGCACACAGCCCGCGATGGGCGACATTAGCGGAACGCTTGGGTTGGCGGCAGGCGGAACCAATGTCGATCTGTCCTCTGCCGGCGGGACGGTGAATACGAACGGTACTCAGCTTCTCCACGACAACGCCTCCCATGTGATTTCCTCATCTGCTCTGATTACTCAAGACATCCCAACCGCTCATGTGACGCGCACGGTCGTTTTCACTGATATCGCTCCGGTAGTTGGGGATGACGGGCTAATCACCGTCCTGAATCCGGCAACAGCAATCCACCTAACCAAAGTGAGTTGCGGTCAAACAGGAGCCACCTCGATTGTTGTCAATCTCGTTAAGGCAACCTACTCTTTGCTGGGGACGGATATGACAGTAACGGCAGGCGACATCAACACAGTCACTACGAGCACTTTCCTGAATGGGAACTCTCAGTGCGGAGGCACAACCTCCTGCGCGGTAGCTGCACACGCGCCGGTTACGGTGCATATTGGGACGAATACGGGCACTGCAACAACCTTGGCGTGCAGTATTGATTACACGGTGGACTAGCATGAAACGGCTTCTCTTCTTTCTGGCGCTTTGTCTCCCGGCGTTCGGGGCATACGCGAACCATGTCCAGATCACCGTCGCTCATGGCATGGTGTCGGGCGGTTCGGATTTGACCGACAAGGCTGTTGGCATTAAGGCCTGCGGGGATCAATTCAAAAGCGGGGGCCACATCCAGCACAGCGCTGTGTTCAATGGTCAGATAGTCCCCGCAGATTTTGTATACTCACCAAATTCGGACGGGACTTCGCCCTACAAATACGAGCATGTTTACTGGGATCAGGCCGGAGGCTGTGTCTACTCGTGGGTTAAAAACCCAACCCTATCCCACACAAACGATTGGGTATTCTATGCAGCCTACAACGACGCCTCTGTGACAACTTACCAGGGTGGTAGCGTGGGGGATGTTTGGGCCGCAACGTATGTGGCAGTTTATCACTTTGCACCCAAGGGCGACGGATCCGTTTCACTTGTGGATTCTACTAGTCACGGTAATACCTGGACAAACAGCGGCGGAGTCGAAGCCGCCGGGCCTATGGGCGGAGCTGCAAGTTTTGATACGAGTTCGTACATGTCTGTTGCCGGAACCGGGCTAAGCCTGCACTATGCAAACATGACGGTGGAGGCTTGGGCTAACTCCACCACACAAGGAAACAACATAGTAGACAAGTGGGGCGGGACATACAACTACGCCCTCACTCTCAACACCGCCGGACATCCTTGGTGGGTTACTGCAGAAGACGGGACACCTTACATACAAACTGGAACCGCTACACTTTCTCCTTCTTCGACCCTTCACCAGATTGATGGTGTGAAAGCCGGTGGCGGCCAAGCGCTTTACGTGGATGGGGCTTCAGATTCTACTCTTGGTTGCGGCAGTGGAACAGTAGATACGAGCTCGGATGCGGCATATATCGGCCAGTGGAACGGGGGAACCGGCTCTGCCGGAGTTGTTGCTGAAATGCGGTTCATCTCCACCAATCTCAGCGCCGGGGAGATCGCGACCAACTATAACAACCTTGCCAATTACGCAACATATGTGACACAGGGCGCCGAGCAGGGCGGTGGCGGCGGAGCAAGGCACAAAGTTGTCATATCGAACTAAAACCGTGAAGAAATTTCTTCTACTTCTCGCCATACTCTCTAGCCCGGTGTGGGCCTCTAGCTTCGGCTATTACCGCCAGATTACAATCGCGCACGGGATGGTCAGTGGCGGAAGCTCTCTAACCAATCACACGGTCTGCTTCCAGTTGTCCAATGCGGATTTCAAGAGCGTGGAGAACGGCGGAAAGATCGGAGCGAGCGTTGTCTTCAACGGGGCAACCGTTCCTGCCGATCTAACATTCTCTCCCAACTCCAGCGGGACCAGCTCGTACAGTTTTGAGCTTGCCGCCTGGGACGCCACAAATGGCAAAGTGAATGCCTGTGTTCTGAATCCTAATCTGTCGAACTCATCTGATTGGATATTCTACATTCTGTACGGCAACCCAGGGATTACAAGCTACCAGGGCGGTTCCGTGGGCGCGGCCTGGGACAGTTACTATGCAGCCGTATTCCATCTCGGGGGGATTAGCTCTCTCTCCATCGTGGACTCTACATCCAATGGGAATGTCGTGACCAATTCCGGTGGGGTCAGCTTGACGACCGGCCTGAACGGTGGGGCTGCTTCATTCGTAGCCGCATCCAGCCAATATCTTGCCGGGAGCGCTGGCGGCTCACTCAACATCACCGGCACAGCCATCACCATCGAGGCACTGGAGAACATTACAAGCGGCAGTTCTGAAATCGTGGCGAAATGGGACCCGGCGTGGCAGTACATGTTCGGCGGCAACCCAACGGGCATGATTACAGGCAATGAATCAGTGGGGGTGGATTCTCTTGCCGGAGCTACAACGCTCACAGCCGCCACATGGTATCACATCGCGGGCGTGCAGCAGAATTGCGCGACCTATGTGTATGTCAACGGCACACAGGATGGGTCGAATGGCTCGTGTGAGAATTTGGTGTCTACTTCCAGTCTGCTATCCATCGGCGCGCGACCCGGCAGCGGTTACTTAAACGGAAAGTTGCAGGAAGTCAGGATTTCCAACACCAACCGTTCTGCCGCTTGGATTGCCACTACCAGCAACGAACTCCTTAGCATGGGGAGCTACTTAACAGTCGGCTCCCAGCAGGTCGGGACATCTC
>Ga0187850_10001187_pt1 | contig 29414 bp, 31 predicted proteins | sample June2016WEW_4_15_FD_132436 | JGI IMG/M metagenome (GOLD analysis project Ga0187850, IMG submission 132436) | Peatland microbial communities from SPRUCE experiment site at the Marcell Experimental Forest, Minnesota, USA - June2016WEW_4_150 | ecosystem: Environmental > Terrestrial > Soil >...
AAGCCGCAGAAACGGCCCTGCCGGTGATCAGACCGCGTGGTCCGCTGGTTCGGCCTGCTCGCACGCGAAATCGGTGCCGTTGGTGGCACCGCCAAAACGCGAGTTTATCCACGGGCTGCTAGGCAGTCCCTCGGTTGCGGGCGCCTGATTCTCTTAGGGCGCCAGGACGAGGATGAAGCCGTCCGAGGTGCTGCCGCCAAAAACGTTCTGGGCGCCGTAGGTGGTGGAGATCCCCCTGCTCGCCGCGACGCCTCCCACGTAGATGGTCCCGTCCTGGGCGGCCGCGATCGCGTAGCCGATGTTGGTCCCGGACTTCCCCATGTAAGTGGAGTACTCCAGGGCGCCGAAGCTGTTCAGCTTGGCGATAAACACATCCACGCCCCAGCCCCAGGCCTTTTGCAGGGCGTCGCCCGTGACGGGGAAGTTCGACGAGAGCGTGTACCCGGTCACGTAGATGTTGCCGTTGGGATCCGAGGCGATGGCGTAGCCGACGTCGCCGCCTTGGCCTCCCAGGTAGGTCGCGTACTTCACCACCGAATCCGGCGGCGCGGTCAGGTCCAGCCTGGCGACGAACGCATCGGCATTGCCGCCAATCCGGCTCTGAGCGGCATCCGGAGTCACGGGGAAATCCGCCGACATAGTGTAGCCCGTCAGCAGCAGGTTGCCGGAGGGATCCAGCGCCATCCCACGGAGCTCCTCGTTATCCGAGCCGCCGAAGTAGGTCGTGTAGACCAGCGAGTCCAACCCGGACTTGGTCAGATCCATCTGGGCCACGAAGATGTCCACGCCGCCCTGGAGAGTGGATCGATAGGAGTTGCCGGCAAGCGGGAAGGTTGTCGACGCCGTGGAACCCGCGAAGTAGACCATTCCGTTGGGCGCCACGGCGATGGCGCGGCCATCGTCGTTCAACTCGCCGCCCAGAAAACTGCTGTATGCCAACTGGGGGGAGGCGTCCGGGACCAGTTTCACGATGAAGGCATCCAGGTAACCCCAGCGGGCGCCCGCATATGCCGAATCCGTCAGCGGAAAGTCACCCGAGCGGGTGGATCCCACCACGTAGATCGCTCCCGAGGCGTCCACGTCGATGGCATTGCCCTGATCCAGGTCGGTGCCGCCCAAGTACGTCGAGTAGACCAGGTCGGTGGAGCCCTGGAGCGTGGGACTGAGCACCACGACAAACGCGTCGATCCCGGCCGAGCCGGCGAGCGCGCTCTGATACGGAGAGTACGACATGGGGAAATCGGCCGAGGCGGTGTAGCCGGTGAGGTATACGTTGCCTGCCGCGTCCAAAGCCATGCCCGTGGAGGTGTCCGCGAGGCTGCCGCCAATGTAGGTGAAGTAGACCAGGGAGGCGGGCCCGGATTGAGTCAGGTCGATCTTGGCGAGGAAAAGATCCCGGTCGCCGGCGGAGGCCGTCGCGTAGGCCCCATCCGTCGCCAGCAGGTCGCCGCTGTTGGTGTACCCGTAGACGTACAGCATCCCGTGGGAGTCCACTTTCACGGCGGTCACCGCGTCGCCCAGGCTGCCGCCCAGGTAAGAGGCGTAGACCACCACCGGATCGATCGTCAGCGGCTGGGACCGGTCATAGGCATCCACCGCGACGGCGACCACGTTGCGGCTCAGCAGCTTGTACTTCCCGCCGATCTGGCGGCGAACCGGCGAATCCGGTTCCTGCTGGTAGATGTATGGTCTCTTCTGCACCAGACGCACGCCGCCGTTTTCGAGTTCGAGGTCGCCCTCCGCGGTCAGGCTCAAATGGCCGGCGCCGCGAAACTTGATTCGGATGCGGCCAGGATCCGCTCCCGGATGCAGGACGAAATCGTATTCAAGCTGGTTCTGGTTGCCGTAGTAGACCACGTCGATGCCCGGATACACTCCCTGGTAGCGGACGCCGCCGTAGTGGCTCAGTCCGGTGTGCCAGTTCTCCCGGTTGCGCCCTCGGAAGAAGTTGCTGCGGGAGGACAGCGCGCCCACGCCCCCAATGACCGGCGAACGATTGGCGTTGAGCAGGGAGATGCTGGCCACTCGCGGAGCTTCTGCGCCGGGTGCGGAGACCGAAAGCACCGCTCCGTGGGCCGTCAGGAACACACGGCCGTCGCCTGCTTTCGCGGAGAACGTGACCAGCGGATTCCATTGTCCCTGGTTCGGCTCAAAGAACAGGGGCAGGTCTCCCAGTACCCTCCCGGCCATGCCGGCCCGTGGCGGGGCGTCCCCGTACGCGAATGAACCGGCCAGCAACACACAGGAAAGACAACCGAGGAAGGTACGAGTTCCAGACGTCATATTGCCAATGCTCCCTGAACGGCCCCGAGGCGACACAATCCCCTCGGGCCCTCTGATTAGACTAGCAGGGGCGAGCACTGGGTTTCAAGAATCGCGCGGACCGCGCGGCAGGCCGCCTCCGGCGGACAGGCATGCGTCAGTAGTTCAAGCACGCCTGCGGGCTAGGGAGCGCGCTGCACTACCATCAACGTGAGATCGTCGTCCAGCGGCGTCAGGGAGCGGAACTTCGCCAGGTCTTCCAGACACGCGCCGATCACTTCCCGCGGCCCGAGCCGGCGGCAACCGCCCACTACTTCAGCCAGCCGCTCCCGGCCGTACTCCTCGCGGCAGGCGTCCTGCGCCTCCGAGAAGCCGTCGGTGTACAGCACCACGAAATCGCCGGGGGCCATCTGGATCCGCGTCGAGGAGAACTCCGCGTTGCCGAAGATCCCGATCGGGCTCCGGAACATGGCATGCAAATGCGACATGAGCATCGCCGCCGCGACGCCCTTGCCGGACACGTCTCCCACCAGGAACACCAACTCGCCCGTGCCGTTCCGATGATTGACCAGATCGCAGTAATCGCCGCTTACCACGCCGGCCGGCTAGTAGTGATACCCGACCTCCCAGCCCGCGAGCCGGAGCGGCTTTGGCAGCAGCCCCGCCTGGATTCGAGCGGCCAAGCCCAGGTCGTCTTCGAGCGCGCGCCGCTGGTCCGAGCCGCTGCCGCCGCTCCAGGATCTGGCTGCGCAGCACGCCATCCCAAACCATGCTCATGGCGCTACACCCCGTTCCTTCCATCTTAGCCGGGATGCGGCGCCCCGGAAACGAGCGCTTCTGCAAACGTCGCCCTACCTATGGCCAGGGGGCGGCAGTTCGTGCGCAATGAAGTTGACGCCTTGGACATCGTGCGAAGTGACAGCTACGGTGTGGAACGGCGGCGAGAAGCGAAAGCGGGTATGCCTGGGTCGCGCCTCGTACACGCCCGCCAACACGTCCCGGAAGATGAAGCTCCCGTCTTCATGAGTGACGGCTGAACGGCTCGGCCTGTGCGACGCTGTCAAGTGCACCGTGATCCGGTGAGGGCCGAGTCCGCTGACGTGGCCGGTGACATCGAAACGCCTCACGGGCGGCGGCGCCCCGAACGAGGTAACGAAGATCAAAAGGCTGCACGCGAGGGCAAGCAGCCAGGCTCTTACGGTCATCCCAACCTCCTTTGCGGTTTCGGAGGTATTCTACTTCAATTCGAGGGCCTGTTCCAGGTCCCCCAGGATGTCCGCGACCGCCTCGATCCCCACCGACAGCCGCACCAGGTTGTCGCGGATGCCCATGCGCTGGCGCTGCTCCGGTGCGACCTCGCGGTGGGAGCTCATTACCGGATAGAGGATCATGCTGTGCACGTCGCCGAGCGAGGTGGCGCGCAGCACCAGCTTCAGCCGCTCCATGAAGCGGAAGATCCCGGCGCGCCCGGCGCCCTGGATCTCGAAGCTCACCATGCCGCCATAGAGTCCGGGGGCAAACAAGCGCTGGACGGTGGCCGCATCGGGATGCCCGGGGTCGCCGGGGAAATGCACGCGCTCCACGCCGGGGTGCTCTTTCAGCCACTGGGCCACGCGGCAGGCGTTGGCGCAGTGCCGCTCCATCCGCAGCGGGAAGGTCTTGATGCCGCGCATGGTCAGGTAGCTCTCGAACGGCCCGAGCACCGGCCCATAAGCGCGCGAAAGCGTTCGCAGCGTGGCGTAATGCGGCTCGTCGGAGACCACGATTCCCGCCAGCACGTCGCCGTGCCCGCCCAGGTACTTGGTGGCGCTGTGGACCACCATGTTCGCCCCCAGCTCGAGGGGCCGGATGAGCAACGGCGTCCCAAACGTGTTGTCCACCACCAACGCCGCCCCGGCCGCCCGCGCCAGCTCCGCGATCCGGTCCACCGGGCCCACGCGCAGCAGAGGATTCGACATCGTCTCCATCAACACGCAGCCCGGCCGGTGCGCGGCGATGGCCGTCTCGACGGCGGCCAGGTCGCACATATCGACGAACTCGACCTCGACGCCCAGCGGCTCGAACACCTTGAGCAGCACGCTGATGGTGGCGCCGTAAAGAGCATCCGCCGCCAGGATCGACTTCGGCCGCTCCGCCAGGGCCGCCATCAGCGCCGTCTGGATGGCCGCCATCCCCGAAGCGCAGGCCAGCGCCCCGTGCCCGGCCTCGAGCGAGGTCATGAGCTCTTCCAGCGCCCCGTTGGTTGGGTTGTCGTAGCGCGAATAGCAGTAACCCGCCTCTTCCCGGCCTAACACGCGGTCAAGCTGCTCCATGTCCTCGTAGAAGAAGCTCGCGGCGGTATAGATTGGCGTGGTTACGGGCACGTACGGCCCGGCCTTCTTGCGGTCGCCCGCGTGTACCGCCCTGGTGTGGATGTCCATCCTCATTTCCTCTTCCAGCGCGTGCCCTCTTTGGTGTCCTCCAGGATCACCCCGCGCTGGTGCAGTTGCCTGCGGATCTCGTCCGAGCGCGCGAAGTTCTTCGCCTTGCGCGCCTGGTTGCGCTCTCCGATGAGCGCCTCGATCTCCGCATCGCCGATCCCGGTCTCTTTCCCGGCTGGCCGGAGAACGTCGAACACCGCGTCGAAGCGGGTGAGGAATTCGTTGGCGGGGGGGGTGTTCGCCGCGCGGAATTCTCCGGCGTCCATGGCCGAGTTGGCCTCCCGAACGAGTTCGAAGGCCGCCGCCAGCGCCTCGGCGGTGTTGAGATCGTCGTCGAGGGCTTCGTCAAACCGGGCGGTGGCCTCGCGGGTCCTCTCGAGCAGGCCCTCGCTCACGCCCTGGGGGAACTTTTCGGTGTCCAGCCGCAGCTTGAAGTTGCGCAGCCGTTCGACCGCCTGCTCGGCCGAGCGCATGCTGTCCATGGTGAAGTTCAGCTTCTTGCGGTAAGGCACCGAGGCCAGCAGGAAACGCACCGCCTCGGGGTGGAAACCCTGGTCCAGCAGGTCGCGGAGCGTGAGGAAGTTCCCCAGCGATTTCGACATGATCTCGCCGGAGAGGATCAGGTGCTCGGAGTGCAGCCAGAAGCGCGAGAAGGGCTTGCCGGTCAGCGCCTCGGACTGCGCGATCTCGTTTTCGTGGTGCGGGAAGGTGAGGTCCACCCCGCCGGCGTGGATGTCCAGGGTCTCGCCCAGGTACTTCATGGCCATCACCGAGCACTCGATGTGCCAGCCCGGACGCCCCCGGCCGATCACCGTGTCCCAGCTCGGCTCGCCCTCCTTGGGAGCCTTCCACAGGGCGAAGTCCCGCGCGTCGTCTTTCTCATAGCGGTCCGTGTCCACGCGCGCCCCGGCCCGGATGCCGCTGAAATCGGCGTGCGACAGCTTGCCGTACTGGGGGAACTTCGCGATCCGGAAATAGATCGAGCCCTCGCTCTCGTAGGTGTACGATCTCTCGGAGAGCTTGCGGATCGCCGCCGCCATGTCCTCGATGTGGTGGGTGGCGCGCACCAGGCGCTCGGGCCGCTCCAGCCGCAAGGTGGCCGAGTCCTGGAGGAACGCCTCGGTGTACACCGCCGTGTACTCGTCGAGCGACTTGCCCGCCGCCATGGCCTGCTGGATGATGCGGTCGTCCACGTCGGTGATGTTCATGACGTGATCCAGCTTGTACCCGCGCGAGCGCAGCCAGCGCCGCAGGATGTCCACGAAGGTGAAGGTCCGCAGGTTGCCGATGTGCGCGAAGTTCCACACCGTCGGCCCGCAGGTGTACATACGGACCACGTTATCTTCCGCCGGAGTGAATTCCTCGATACGTTGAGTGAGCGTGTTGTAGAAGCGCAGGGCCATACGGGGGTGAGCTACCATCGTAGCAACAGTGCCAGAAGTCTCGCATGTCAAGCTGCGCCTGCTGAGAGGCCGGTTTGCGGTGTGCCGGCTGGAGCCCGGCGAGGGAGTCCCCGCCTGGGCCCTCGGCGGCGAGTTCAATTCCGTCACCCGGACGGCCGGCGAGCTGTCGGTGGTGTGCGCCGAGGGCGCCGCGCCGGCCGGCACGAAGTGCGAAACCGGCTGGCGCATCTTCCAGGTCGAGGGGCCGCTCGATTTCGCGCTCACCGGCATTCTGGTCGCGGTGGCCAAGCCGCTGGCCGACGCGGACGTGAGCATCTTCGCGGTGTCCACCTACGACACCGACTACGTGATGGTCAAGGAAGAGAACGTCGAGAAAGCCGCGCGAGCGCTGGCCGCGGCCGGACACAGCGTGAAACGCCAATAGTCACTTCGCGATCACCCGGTGCGCGGCATACTCGGAGCCCAGCAACAGCGTGTCATTGCTGCGGCAGCGGACCACCGCCTGGTAGGCGGTGGGGAAGCCCGTGAAGCCTTCGGCGCGCAGCCGGTCGCGGAGCGTCGCCAGGCCGTCCGCCTTCGAGAAGAACTCGGCGGCGCCGTGGGTGCCCACCGAGGTGATGCCTGAGAAGATCACCATGCGGTGTGGGCCGGTGACCTCTCCTTCCCCCGGCAATACGGTAACCAGCCCGTAGACTTCGGTGTAGCGCTTATCTCTGCCGCGTCTGGGAATCCAAACCGCGCGGGCGCCGGCGCGCTGCGTTCGGGAAGGATCTGCGGCAAAGCGCCCAGGAGGCGTAAGGTGGTGGCGCTGTCGACCACACCAGCCATGTGGCCCATCTGCACGGAGTTGTCGACCGGGTGCATCGACAATTCGACGCCCTCCGGCAACGGCCGGTGCTGCCGGAACAAGGGATACAACTCAGGCGGCGCGGGGTACTTGGGCAGGCCCTCGGCAACCACCGTCATATAGGGCCGGACGACCAGGTGCAAGACGGTGGCCACCGAGATCAGAACGTGGGTGTCCGCGCGCGCCACCGGCCCCCAGGCCTCCCTGACCAGAGGGTCCACGCCCGGCGGCGCCCCTCGCAAGGCGATGACAGCGAGGGCGAGGGCGACTAGGAGCGTACCCAGCAGTATTTCTGGAGCTTCTGCCGCAATTCGTAGGCGCGGCTGCGGACCGAGGAATCCTCGGCCGGCGAAAAATCGGCAGGCCTGCCCAGGGCCTCGACGGCGACGCTGTATTCGTTGATGTCTCTGCCCTGGCCGGCCAGCGTGCGCTCGCAGATGTGACGCAGGAAGCTGCGGAGTTGGTCGGAGCGGGCGAAGGTCTCGCTGGCGAGCACCTCCTCTACCGCCAGGCGCGCCTGCTCCGAGTCTGAAATCGTCCGAGGGTCCATCCTGCTATAGGTTAGCGCGAGTCCAGGGTGATCGCCGAACGTTACCGTAACTGTTTCAGAACGGTGGGAAGACTTGCGCCCATCCCGCCCGCGGCCTATGTTCGATGGTGGTCTCCAACCTCCGGTGCGGGGTCGGGCACGATGTGGGTGGTTTATGCCCTTTGGTTTGTTGTGGTTCTCTGCTTGTTCGCCACGCCTGCCCCGGTGCTGGATCCCGGTGCCCTGCGGCATCGGCGGCTGGCCGCTGGCCAGCTTCGAGCGGAGCCTGATGAGATTCGCGCCGCCTGCCGAGAGTTGTTGGCTTGAGGCGGTTGCGCCAAGTTGCTCAAGGAGATAGAGGAGGTAGAAGGATGACAAGCCCGAGTCTGCGCAGCAGATTGTTTCTGTTCGCATTCGCCCTCTTGCTGGTCTCGTCTTGCGTGGCCCTTGCACAGACCGCGACCGGACAGGTTAACGGTACGGTGACCGATTCGAGTCGGGCAGCGGTGCCGGGTGCCACGGTGAAGCTCGCCAATCAGGGGACTGGAATCGTCTCCCAAGCGCAGACGAACCAAAGTGGCTACTATTTGTTCATCAACGTCCCGACTGGAACCTATGTTCTGAGCGTAGAGTTGAAGGGCTTCAAGGCGGCGCACGTTCCTGCCTTTGAGATCGCGGTCAACCAGACGCTGACTCAGAACGTGGCGCTGGACATCGGCCTATTGACCGAGTACGTCACGGTTACCGCGGAGGCGCCGTTGCTGCAACAGTCCTCCACCGAGTTGGGCAGTGTGATCGCCGAGCAGTCGGTGAAAGAGCTGCCGTTGAACGGGCGCAACTTCACCCAGTTGTTGATCCTGACGCCGGGCGCCATTCCGGTCTCCACGTCGCAGGGCTCGGGGATCAGTGCAACCGACGGGGGCATGACGGGTATTCCCGGAAGCGGCCTCTTCAAGCCCTCGCTGCACGGCCAGCAGAACCGGTCCTCGTCGTTCTATCTGGACGGGATCGCCAACACCGATTACCGCATCTCGAACTACGGCGCGCTGCCGATCATCGATACGGTGGAAGAGTTCAAGGTGCAGTCGCACAATGAAAAGACCGAGTACGGTGGAGTGCTGGGCGGCGTGGTGAACCTGGTGTCGAAATCCGGCACCAACGAGTTCCACGGCGCGGCCTGGGAGTTTGTGCGCAACAACGCCTTTGATGCCCGCAACCCCTTTACCGATAAGGGTCCCCCGCCGCCTTACCGGCAGAACGAGTTTGGAGCCGCCGTGCAAGGCCCCATTTTCAAGAACAAGACCTTCTTCTCGGCGGGCTGGGAGAGCTGGCGCTACACCAAACCTAGTTCCAGCCTTCAGTTGGTGCCCACGAGCGCGGAGTTGAGTGGCGACTTCTCTCAGTCGGTCTACAAGAACCCGATCTACGATCCCACCTCCACCGTCTGCACGGGAAGCACCTGCACCCGCACTGTGTTCCCCAACAACGTCATCTCGGCAAGCTTGATGGCGAGCCCGGTCACCAAGACCATGGTCGCCTACCTGCAAGGTTATGTGAATCAGCCGAACCTGACGGGGAACCCCAGCTACAACTACATTGAGCTCCGCCCGCAGACGGACCGCATGGATGGCTACACGTTCAAGGTGGATCACAACTTTGGCGACAAGGACCGGCTGTTTGGCCGTCTCACCCAGCAGTGGGTAGCCGACACCCAGTGGCAGAACGGGACCGTCTCGTCCAACCACAACACGTACCGCACCAGCAATTTTGGCGCCGGTTGGGACCACATCTTCTCCCCCAGCCTGGTTCTGGACGTGCGCGCGGGCGCGATGTTGAAACCATTTGTTTTCAACCAGGCGGACGCTCCGGACGGAAGCAAGGCGGCGGCTGCGGCTGGTTTCAAGAACGTGGACCAGTACAGCGGCCTGTTTATCGCCCTGGGCGGGCCTTACCTTGGCGCCAACATCGGCAATCGCGGCTTGTCTTACCGTGGCAACCCGGTGGCGAACGTGGACCTCAGCATGACCTGGATCAAGGGCAACCACTCCCTCAAAGCGGGCGGCCAGTATCTCTACCAGAACCGGCTTCAGAACAACCTGTTCCAGCAGTTCAACTTCAATGACAACCTGACCAGCAGCGACATGAAGGGAGGCAAGACCGGGAACTCGCTGGCTTCGGCGATGCTCGGAATCCCGTACTCGTATACGGGCGAGTTGCCGCAGTACGCGGAGATTTTCTTCCGGGTGACCGTGTGGTCGGGCTATCTCCAGGACGAGTGGAAAGTCAGACCGAATCTGACCGTCAACTGGGGCCTGCGTTACGACTACATCCCCAAGATCAAGCCTCTTAACGACCGTCTGGCGAATGCCGTGGATTTGTTCCATCAGAAGTACCTGCTGGGGGCCTCTTCGATCCCCGATTGTGGCACGCCTTTCCACGATCCCTGCATCCCGGGCGGCCTGTCGGCCATTTCGCACGGCGACGCGTTCGTGTACACCGGCCAGAAGAGCGCGGGGCCGGCGTCGATCTCGGACAACTTCGGACCGCGTTTCGGGGTAGCGTGGAGTTTTGTTAAGAACACGGTGTTGCGCGCCGGTTACGGCCTCCTCTACGACACGATTTCGGCCCGCAGCCAGTACGCCCAAAACACCCTCGAGGGGGCGGCTTGGCCGTGGACCACGGGCATCGGTACCCGGACCACGAACAACAATGCCGGCAACATCTACCCCGGGGCGGCCTCCAACCCGCTGACCTACATCACCAACATCGAAGGAAGCTTCCCGGATCCAAGCGTTCCCACTGATGCGTGGGGATCCTTGTCCGGCAGATATCTCAATGAACCGAACTTCAAGAATGCCCGCTCCCACCAGTGGAACTTTGACATTGAGCGGCAGTTTGGGCAGAGCATGATGCTGTCGGTCGCCTACGTAGGCAGCCATAACTCGCGGCTGGATTATACCGGCTATGCCAACGCCGCGAACCAGTCTTCTCCGGCGGGGACTCCGGCTACCACGGTCGACACTTACAGGGCCATACCCTGGGCGACCGCCAACATCCGCTATACGGAAGCCAAAGGTTGGTCCAACTACAACGCGCTGGAGTTGAAGATGCAGAAGCGCTTCTCGCAGGGGTTGACCACCCTGCTGGCCTACACCTGGTCCAAGAGTATGGATACCTCGAGCGGCTGGTTCTCGGCGGAAAACGGCAGCGGCGGAGGTTCGGTGGTGCAGAACTATTTCGCCCCCAATTCGAATTACGGCCCTTCGGGGTATAACATCCCGCAACTGCTGGTCTGGAGTACCAGCTACCAGATTCCGTTCGGCCGCGGCCGCAAGTACTTTAGCGGAGGGCTGCTGTCCAGTATTCTGGGCGGCTGGGACACGAACTACGTGTTCATGGCACGCTCGGGCCAGCCTTACACCCTGGTGGCGACCGGAGACCCCGCGAACATTTCCGGCAGCAAGGGGAATACCGGCAACTACGCACGGCCGAACCTGGTCGGCGATCCGAACGCCGCCTGCACCATTGGCGGCGCAACCTGGCCGGTGGGCACCTACATGTGCATGTTCAACCCGGCCGCTTTCGCCGTTCCCACGGGGGCGTACGGCAACCTCGGCAAGATGACGTACCGCAACGAGCCGTTCTACAACCTGGACTTCTCGGTCAACAAGAATTTCAGTCTGGGTGAACGGCGGTCTCTACAGCTTCGGTTCGAGGCCTTCAACATCCTCAACTTCCAGATTCTGGGGACGCCGAACACGACCCTGGGCCAGAGCAACACCGGCCAGGTCTCGGGTGTCACCAGCGCCCCCAGACAGCTTCAAATCGCCGCCAAGATCAGCTTCTGATCTCGTAACCCAGCAGTTCCCAAGGCGGGGCGGACCAACCAGTCCACCCCGCCTTTTGTTTTGGTTCTAAAGGAGCCGTCGCCCCCCTACACAGAAAGAGTTTTCCGCCGATCCTCTCCAGAAACTTCCCCTCTGGTCTCACGCCACCTCTGCTTTCACCACTCGAAGGCCAAGTTTGGCAGCCGTCTTCTGGAGTAGTTTGATTTGCTGCTCACGATACCTCTCCTCGTAATACTGTGTTCCTTTGTCGACGTACTCTTGACCATACTTCAACATCCTGTACACCAATCGGGCGGGCCGGTGAGCCATCGCCGTGATGGCTTTCGGCGCCCCGAGTTTGGTTCGTAAGCGGCGGTACTGCGCTCCCAAGTAGCTTTGGCTCCTGATCAATGTCGTCGCCGCCATCCGCAACGCCGTGGCCGCTCGATTCACCACATGCCGGGTACCTCTCCCCGGCACCTTGTCCCCGCGGCTCATGTCCAGCCCCACTTCGCCGATAATCGTCTGCGCCACCATCACTGGGACGTCCTCGATGCGCGTTAGGTCTACTCCACTGATGCGATGCAGTTCACTGCGTAGATCGAACCGCGGCGCGTTGCCTTGGGCTTTCGTTCGGCAGCTTCGGCAAGGACGTTCTGCGCAACGAGCCTTTTTTCAACATGGACTTCTCCGTGGTGAAAAGCGTGCCGCTGGGCGAAAGCCGGTCCATCCAGCTTCGCTTTGAGGCGTTCAACGTCTTCAATTTCCAAATCTTGGGCACCCCCGGCACGACCATCGGTCAGGCCACCGCCGGAGTGGTCTCGAGCGTCGCAAGCACGCCCAGGCAGTTGCAGATAGGGGCCAAGATCTCGTTCTGAAGATTGTGGCGGGCCGGGGCACAGGGCCATCGGCGTGGCCGTGGGTTCAGGGAGATCGTCCCACAAAGCTACAATTGAGGCTTGCCCGCCTTTTCCTTCGAGATCGTCGCCGAGTGCCCGCGCACCCGTGCCCGCGCGGGCATCCTTCACACGCCGCACGGCGACATCGAGACGCCGGTCTTCATGCCGGTGGGAACGCAGGCCTCCGTCAAGGGCGTGGCGCAGCGCGATCTGCTTGGCGACCTCGACGTCCGCCTCCTGCTCGCCAACACCTATCATCTCTTCTTACGTCCCGGCCACGAGTTGATCCGCGCGCTCGGCGGCCTGCACCGCTTCATGAGCTGGCCGCGCGCCATCCTCACCGATTCCGGCGGCTACCAGGTCTTCAGCCTGGGCGATCTGCGAAAGGTGACCGACGAGGGCGTCCTGTTCCGCTCCCACCTGGACGGCGACGCGCACCTGTTCACCCCGGAATCGACCCTGGACGTGCAACTGGCTCTGGCGAGCGACATCATGATGGCGCTCGACGAGTGCCTGGAGTATCCGGCCGGCCACGCGCAGGCCCGCGAATCGGTCCAGCGCACGCTGCGCTGGGCTCGGGCCGCGTTCGTACATTACCGCAAGCGGGAAGACGAAAGGGGCGCGATCGCCCCCCTGTTTGCCATCGTTCAGGGCGCCAGCTATGGCGACCTCCGGCGTTGGTGCGCCGGCGAACTCCTTCCGCTCGAGGCCCCCGGCTACGCCATCGGCGGGCTGTCGGTCGGCGAACCGCGCGCGCTCAGCCTGGAAATGGTGGACCTCACGGCGCCGCTGCTTCCGCGCGACAGCCCTCGCTATGTGATGGGCGTGGGCACGCCCGAGGAATTGCCCGAGTACGTGGCCCGCGGCGTGGACATGATGGATTGCGTGCTGCCCTCGCGCAACGCGCGCAACGGCTGCCTGTTCACCTCCCAGGGGCGCGTGATCATCAAGCACGCCCGCTACCGGGACGATGCCGGGCCGCTCGACCCGGTCTGTCCCTGCTACACCTGCCGGAGCTTCTCCCGCGCCTATCTGCGGCACCTCTTCCAGGCCGGCGAGATCCTGTTCGCCAGCCTGGCCACCCTGCACAACCTCCGCCACTACCTTGACATCATGGGACGGATCAGGCACTCTATATTGATAGGAATGCTCCCCGAGTACTTGGAAGCAATCCGCTCCGTGCCGGTTCCAGAATAAAGGAAGTCTTTGTAGACGCTTCTCCGGGATGTCTGCATTCGTTGTGTGTTTTGCTGCAAAGGGTGAGAACAGGAATCGCGCGGCGACGAGAGGTCGAACGTGGTCCTAAATCTCTATCTTGACTCCGCTCCCACAAGCTCCCCGGCAGCCAGCCCGTTCATGGGCCTCATGCCGTTTTTCCTCATCTTCGCCATCTTCTACTTTCTGGTGATCCGGCCCATGCAGAGGCAGCGGAAGCAGCAGAAGAAGATGCTCTCCGAACTCCAGAACGGCAACGTGGTCGTCACCAGCGGCGGCATCGTGGGCTCGATTGTGGCCATCAACAGCGAAGACGACACGCTCATCCTCCGCGTCAAGCCGGACAACATCAAGCTGCAAGTGGCTCGGAGCGCGGTATCGGGCCTGACCCCGGGAGACACCAAGAAGTGACATTTCCGCGACCGAGAAGAAGCGATGACCAAAGCCGTTAAGACCCGAGTGATCGTCATTTTGGGGGTGGTGCTGCTGGCAGTCTACGGAATCATCGGGCTGCCCAAGTCCGTCGACGAGCTCAAAACCAACCTGGCCAACAACATCCGGCTGGGCCTCGACTTGAAGGGCGGCAGCTTCCTGGTCCTCGAGGTCCAGGTGCAGGACGCGGTCAAGGCTGAGGCCGACCGGATCATTGAGGGCCTGAAGGAGGATATGCGCAAGGGCGGCATCGACTTCGAGGCCATGGACCGCAACGATCCCGCCAGCGTGAAGGAGGCCGACAGTATCCAGGTCAATCTCCGGGGCGTGCCGGGGGCCAAGGCCGGGGACCTGCGCACCCTGGTCGGCGACCGCTACCCCTCCTGGATCCTCACCCCCGTCAGCTCCACCGATTACCGTCTGAACATGAAGCCGACCGAGCTGATCGGACTCAAGAACCAGACCATGGAGCGGACCAAGCAGACCATCGAGAGCCGCGTGAACAGCCTGGGCGTCGGCGAGACCACCATCCAGGAGCGCCGCCGCGCCGGGGCCGAGTTCGAGCTGGTGGTCGAGCTGCCCGGTGTGGACGACCTGGCGCGGGTGAAGCAGATCATGCAGATGGCGGCCATGCTGGAACTCTCGGAGGTCAAGAGCGGCCCCTATGTCAGCCAGGACGACGCCCGCGCCAAGAGCGGCGGCGTTTTGCCCATCGGCACCAAGCTGGTCCGGGGAGTCGGGCGCGGCGCCGAGGGCGGGGAGACCTGGTACCTGCTCAGCCGCACCGCGGTCGTCACTGGCCGCGACCTGCGCAACGCCCGCGCCAGCCGGGGTGAGATGGGCCGGTGGGAAACCGACTTCGTGTTGAGCTAGGACGGCGCGCGCCGTTTCGCCCGCTTCACGGAGGCCAATATCGGCAACCGTCTGGCGATCGTCCTGGACAACCAGGTGCGCAGCGCCCCCAGGATCGAGTCGCGCATCGAGGATTCCGGCCGGATCACCGGCGCCGCCAACGAGCAGGATGCCGCGGACCTGGCTCTGGTCCTCAGGGCGGGTTCGCTCCCCGCGGGAATCACCTACCCGGAGGAGCGCACGGTCGGGCCCTCGTTGGGCGCCGATTCCATCCGCCAGGGCGTCGTCGCCGGCATTGTTGGGCTGACGGCTGTTATCCTGGCCATGCTGTTCTACTACAAGGGGGCTGGGGTGAACGCCGTGCTCGCCCTGGTGCTGAACGCCGTCATCCTGTTGGCCGTGCTGGGTTACGCCGGTGCGGTCCTCACGCTGCCTGGCATCGCCGGCGTGATCCTCACCATTGGTATGGCCGTGGATAGCAACGTCCTTATTTTCGAACGGATTCGCGAGGAGCTGCGGGCGGGCAAGGGAGTCATCGCCGCGGTGGACACCGGCTTTAAGAAGGCCTTCCTGACCATCATCGACACCCACGTCACCACGGTGGTTTCCTGCGCCTTCCTGTTCATGTTCGGAACCGGCCCGGTGAAGGGCTTCGCCGTCACCCTGGTGATTGGCCTGATCGCCAATGTCTTCACCGCCGTGTTCGTCTCCAGGACCATGTTCGACTGGCACCTCAACCGCCGGTGGCAAGTCACTCGACTGAGTATCTAGGGAACCTGTGCAGATGTTTGCCTCTTGGATCGGGAACTTAATACGGAACGCCGGTGTCCAATTCTCCGGGCACCGGTACGGCGTGCTGCATGGAAATATTCAGAAACACTAATTTTGACTTCCTGGGCTACAAGTGGCCCTTCATCACCGCCTCGCTGGTGCTCTCGGTGGCCGGCATCATCAGCCTGCTCATCAAAGGGGGCCCCCGCTACGGGATCGACTTCCGCGGCGGGGCCATCATGGACGTGAAGTTCTGCTCGCTGAGCGACGCACAAGTCGAAGCGCTCCTGGGCCAGCGCAACCAGGCGCGCAGCGCCGGGAACGTGGCGCGCGCGGACGAGATCCAGAAGCGACTGCTCGGGTGCGGCGTGGCCCTGGAGGACGCCAGAGAGGGGACGCGCTGGAGGAAAGCGCCTGTGGTGGAGAGAATCCGCTCACTGCTTTCCCGCAAGATCTCCGGGGAGGTGACGGTCCAGAACGTGGGCCGGAGCGGCGACCAGGTGCTCATCGGCACCGAGCTCAAGAGCGACCAGGAGCTGGCCGCCGCCCGGCAAGCCATGACCGAGACGCTGGAATCCACCTTCGGCCAGCCGGAGAGCGGCAAACTGAACTTCAACAGCACCGGCCAGCAGGCCCTGGCCGAACGCCTCCGCGATCCCCTGATCCGCAACGGCGTCACGCTCTCCGAACCCCAGCTCCAGGAGCTGGCCGGCCGTCTGCGCGACCTGCGGGACGACAAGAACCATTCCGGCATCCTGGCCAGTTTCGACGAGTTGTCTTCGGTGCCGGGCGTCACCGCGGCTGTGATCAACACGCTCAAGCAGGAATGCTACCTGGCCCCCTTCAGCGTCAAGAGCGTGGATATCGTCGGACCGAAGGCCGGCGCCGAGCTGCGCAGCCAGGCCATTCTAGCCACGCTGTACGCGCTGGGCGGGATGCTGGTCTACATCGCCTTCCGTTTCGAGTGGATCTACGGCGTGGCGGCCGTGGTCGCCGTGTTCCACGACACTATCATCACCATCGGCCTGTTCTCGATCTTCAACAAAGAGATCTCCCTGACGGTGATCGCCGCCCTGCTCACTCTGGTCGGCTATTCGATGAACGACACCATCGTGGTTTTCGACCGTATCCGGGAGAACCTGAAGATTCTGCGCCGTGAGAAGCTCGGTTCGCTGATCAACAAGAGCATCAACCAGACGCTGAGCCGGACCATTCTGACCTCCGGCCTCACCTTCCTGACCGTGCTGGCGTTGTTCGTGTTCGGTGGGGAAGTGCTCCACGGCTTCGCCTTGGCCCTGGTGATCGGCATCATCATCGGAACGTATTCGTCCATCTTCGTCGCCAGTCCCATCCTAGTGTTCTGGCAGGATTTCTCCGAGAAGCGGAAGAGGCCGGGCGGATCTGCTTCGGCCGCTGCGGCGCTGGCGCAGGCGCCCCGAAAGGGCTCGGTGAAAGCGGTGAAGTAGACGTGGTAGGGTTGGATGTTCGGCGCTCGGCGCCGGGCCGCTATTAAGGATTGGAAAGGGTACTCTGATATGTTCGAACAAAGCCTCCTTGAGGGTGGGAAGACCAACAAGCCCTGGACCTTTATGGTCTCCTTCGGGTTCCAGGTCTTGCTGATCGGCATCGCCATCCTGATCCCCCTGATCTATTACGATGCGCTTCCAAGGACCCAGTTGACCAGCTTCCTGGTGGCCCCGCCGCCACCGCCTCCCCCTCCGCCACCGCCCGCCGCGGTAGTGCCGAAAGTCGTCCGCCAAATCCCGCGGCAGTTCGACTCGGGCCGGTTGATGGCCCCCAAGGTCATCCCCAAGCAGGTCGCCGAGATTAGGGAAGAGGAACTGCCCCAGGTCTCGGGCGGGGGCGTGGTCGGTGGGGTGCCGGGCGGCCTGCCCGGCGGCACGGCGGGCGGCGTGATCGGCGGCATCATCGGCTCGATGCCCTCGGCGGCTCCGCCTCCCCCTCCGCCTCCGGTGAAGGTGGAGGTACCCAAGGCCCCCACGCGCATCCGCGTCGGCGGCAATGTGCAGCAGGCCAACCTGATCCGCAAGATCACCCCGGTGTATCCGCCGCTGGCCAAGCAGGCCCGCATCCAGGGTCAGGTCCGCTTCACTGCCATCATCGGCAAGGACGGCTCGATCCAGAATTTGCAGATCGTTAGCGGTCACCCGCTGCTGGTTCCCGCGGCCCAGGACGCGGTGAGGCAGTGGCTGTACCGTCCGACCCTCCTCAACGGAGAGCCGGTGGAGGTTATCACCCAGATCGACGTGAATTTCACGTTGAGTCAGTAAGGATTCTATGGCTTGTGGCAAGTGGCTGGTAGCCTGTTGATCCTATTGCGGCGCACCGGCTGTCGCCCCAGAGCGTCAGCCGCGGCGCGGCGGCTGGGACCCACAGGCCACAGGCTGCAAGCCACAAGCGAGAAGGTAAAATTCAACTCGCAGGAGAAAGAGAACAATGCTTCTACAATCACAACTTTGGGCGTTTCTGTTGCTTCAAGAAGGGGCGGTAGGCTGGAACATTCCTGCCCTGTGGAGCCAGATGGGTCTGCTGGCCAAGGCCGTCGTGGTGGTGCTCTTCATCATGTCGGCGGGGTCCATCGGCGTCATGATCGACCGGTTGCTGGCTTTCAGCGCGGCCCGGAAACAGTCCCGTGCCTTCGCCCCGGCCGTGGCCGGCGCGCTGCGGGAAGGCAAGCTGGATGAAGCGATCAAGATCGCCGATCGCTACAAGAAGAGCCACCTGGCCAAGGTTGTCGTGGCCGGGCTCCAGGAGTTCCGCGCCCATCAGATCAGCTCGGAAATCCCGGGGGAGGAGATCGAGGCTTCCAAGCGGGCATTGGAGCGCGCCGAGGCCATCGTGCACGCCGAGCTGAAGCGCGGCGTCTCCAGTCTGGCCACCATCGGTTCCACGGCTCCTTTCGTCGGCCTGTTCGGCACCGTGGTGGGCATCATCAACGCGTTCAAGCAGATGTCCGCCGAGAAGTCGACCGGTATCGGCGCGGTCGCCGGCGGCATTTCCGAGGCCCTGGTGACCACCGCCGTGGGTCTGTTCGTCGCCATCCCTGCCGTCTGGATGTTCAACTACTTCACCAACAAGGTCGAGTCGTTCGACGTCGAGATGGGCAACTCCAGTTCCGAGCTGATCGACTACTTCCTGAAGCGGTCGCAACACGCCGCGAAGTAGGCGCGTGCGATCGATTCCAGGCCTGACTCGGCGAGTTGAATCGGGTTCCCGCGGACCGGCGCCCCCGGCTCCGCGGGGCCCCAGCCCGGCTGAGTCCGAGAGGACACTACAATGAAGAAATTCACAGCGGCGCCGCCAGTCGCCAGTATCAATGTGACGCCCATGGTGGATGTCATGCTGGTGATGCTTATCATCTTCATGGTCATCACCCCCATGCTTTCCAAAGGCGTCAGCGTGGACCTGGTGAAGACCAGGAATCCCGTCAACATGGCCAACGCCGAAAAGGAAGACGCCATAGTCGTGGCCATCACCCGCGAGGGCAAGACCTTCCTCGGTACTACCCCCACCAAGCCCGAGGACCTGCCCCCCAAGGTCAAGGATATGCTCTCCAGCCGCCTGGACAAGACGACTTACGTCAAGGCCGATGCTCGAGCCTCCTACAAGAAGGTGGTCGATGTGGTGGACAACCTGCGCGCCTCCGGAGTGGACCAACTGGGGCTGATGACCGAGGCGATTGACGAAAAGAGCCGGTCCGCAGGCCAGTAACGGGGAGTACTATTGTAAAGGAGAAATCTCTATGTCAATGACAGTGGGTGGCGGCTCCGGCAATACCATATGCGACATGAACGTCACTCCGTTTATCGACGTTCTGCTGGTGCTGCTGATCATCTTCATGGTCATCGCGCCGATTACGCCCAAGGGCCTCAATGCGCTGGTTCCGCAGCCTGCGCCCCCAGGCCAGCAGCCGACCGCCGCCGATACGCGAACCGTGGTCATCCAGGTCAACAAGAACGGCTCCATCATGCTCAATCAGGAGCCCATCGAGGAGAGCCGCCTGGGCACCCGGCTGGAGGATATCTTCAAGACCCGCGCCGAGCGGGTGGTCTTTGTGGAGGGCGATCCGGACCTGCTGTACCAGTCGGTCGCGCGGGTCATCGATATCGCTCACGGCGCGGGCATCGACAAGGTCGGCCTGATGACCGAGAGGGTCAAGGCTGGACTGTAGGCCCGTCTCCGGTTTAGGATTGGTTGTGATCAGGAGCTAGCATGAACCGCAAATGGACTAATTTCTCGGTTGCGCTGGCCGTGGGCTTCCTCGCCATCGCCACTACGGGCTGCGCGAAGCTCAGGGCGCGCAACGAGCTCAACAAGGGCGTGCAGGCTTTTAAGAGCGCCAAGTATCCGGAGGCCGTGGACCGTTTCAAGGAGGCCATCCGGCTGGATCCAACCTTCCGCACCGCGCGGCTGTATCTGGCCACTGCCTACATGAGCCAGTACATCCCCGGCGCCGAGTCCGAGGACAATTTCAAGATGGCCGCGGCCGCCAAGGAGCATTTCCTGAAGGTTCTGGACGAGGACCCCAAGAACGATGTCGCGCTGGCGTCGATGGCTTCCCTCAATTTCAACGAAGCCCAAGCTGTCCGGGACCTCGCTCATAAGGTCAAGAAGCTGGAAGAGGCTCAGGAGTGGTACAAGAAGCTCTCCGAAGCCAACCCCAGGAACAAGGAAGCTTTTTACAGCCTGGGAGTCATCGCCTGGACCAAGGCCTATGCCGCCCTGGGCTCGGCCAAGGCCGCTATCGGCATGAAGGCCGAGGACCCCGTACCCATCAAGGACAGGAAGCTCCGCGAGGAGCTGCGCGCCTCCTACTGGGGCATCATCGCCGACGGGATGAAGAACCTCGAGACCTCCCTGGCGCTGGATAGCGACTACGACGACGCCATGGCCTACCTCAGCCTGCTCTATCGCCAGCGGGCCGACCTCGCCGACAGCATGGACGATTACAGGAAGGACAGCGCCACGGCCGACGACTGGTTGCAGAAGACGCTGACCACCCGCAAGCGCAGAGCCGGCACCTTGCCGGCCATGGGCGAGGCTGCTCCCGAAGCTGCAAAGTAGGCCCTAGGGGACCGGGGCGAATTCGCCGCGCGGCATTCGCGTCCGTTCCTGGTTTTGCTCCTTCTCCCGCCATTCTTGTATCTCGTGCGGGGCGGAAGCCCCGCGCGGGCTCAAGCCCGCCCCACAGTTGTGAGGCGCACCGCCCGGCCCTGGCGGTATTCCTCTATAATGAAGATTAGGCGGCTGCGTTGGCCGCCTGTTTTTTTCCCATGCCGTCCGACTCTACTGAGGCCCCCGCGGCGCCGGCGACGGAAGCCAGTCCTCCCGCCGTGGTCCAGGAGCTCTATCGCCGGCTGACGGCCAAAGTGCTCGAGTCGCGCCCCCGCGAGGACCTCTCGGCGCTCGACCGGGCTTACGTTTTTGCCGTCGGGTACCATAGCCGGCAGTCCCGCGACTCCGGCGAGCCCTATGTGGTTCACCCCCTCAACGTGGCCCTGATCCTCGCCGAGATGAACATGGACCTGGTCTGTCTCCAGATCGGGCTCCTGCATGACGTGCTGGAGGACACCGGCGCCAGCCCCGACGAACTCCGCAAGAACTTCGGCGACGAGGTGGCGCGCTGCGTCGACGGCGTCACCAAGCTGAGCAAGCTGAAATTCTACGACCGCGAGGAGCGCCAGGCCGAGAGCGTCCGCAAAATGCTGCTGGCCATGGTGGACGACGTCCGCGTGGTCATCGTCAAGCTGGCCGACCGCCTCCACAACATGCGCACCCTGGGCCCCCTGGCGCCCGAGCGCCAGCGCCGCATCTCCCAGGAGACCCTGGATATCTACGCGCCCATTGCGCACCGCCTGGGAATGGGAAGAATCCGCGGCGAGCTGGAAGACCTCGCCTTCCGCTACCTGGAGCCCGAGGCCGCCGCCGAGATCATGGCGGCCATCGATTCCAAGCGGAGCGCCACCGACGAGTTCCTCAAGCAGATCAAGGACGCCATCGAGGTGGTGCTTCGCCGGGAGGGCATTCCCGCCCGCATCGAGGGCCGCATCAAGCGCGCTTACTCCATCCACCAGAAGATGAAGCGGCAGAAGATCGGCATCGAGCAGGTCTACGACGTGCTCGCCGTCCGCGTCGTCACCGACTGCATCCGCAACTGCTACGCCGCACTCGGCGTCATCCACAACGAGTGGCGCCCCATCCCCGGCCGCATCAAGGATTTCATCGCCATCCCGCGTCCCAACCTGTACCAGTCGCTGCACACTTCCGTGATGGGGCCCGGCGGCCAGGCGTTCGAAGTCCAGATCCGCACCGAGGAGATGCACCGCATCGCCGAGCAGGGAATCGCCGCGCACTGGAAATACAAGGAGGGCCGCAAGGACGGCCAGGACGACCGGCACATCGCCTGGCTCCGCCACCTGCTCGAATGGATCCAGGAGATGCGCGATCCGGGCGAGTTCATGTCCACCCTCAAGGTGGACCTTTACCGCGAGGAGGTCTACACCTTCACCCCCCGCGGCAAGGTGATCGTGCTGCCGCGCCAAGCCACTCCCATCGACTTCGCCTACGCCATCCACACCGCCGTGGGACATGGTTGCGTCGGCGCCAAGATCAATGGCCGCATCGTCCCCCTCAGGTATGAATTGCGCAACGGCGACGTGGTGGAGATCCTCACCCAGCCCGGCCACATGCCCTCGAAGGATTGGCTGGCGCTGGCTCGAACGCCGCGCGCCCGCAACAAGATCAAGACGGTCATCAACGCCACCGAGCGCGCCAAGGCCATCGAGATCGGCCAGAAGTACCTCGAGAAGGAAGCGCGGCGCATCGGGGTCGCCCTGGCCAAGGTGACCAAGGCCGATCTGGAGCGCGTGGCCGCCGAGTACGGTTTCGCCAAGGTCGAGGATCTCCACGCCGCACTGGGCTATGGCAAGTTCTCGCCCCGCAAGGTCCTCCAGAAAATCTCACCCGAAACCGTGGACGCCGAACCCGAAGCAGGCCGCGACCGTGAGGGCGCGCTCAAGCCCGCGGGACCCCTGCCCGGCGCCCCCGAATCGGCCGATCTGGTCATCCGCGTCAAGGGCATGGACGACCTGCTGGTGTACCGCGCTAAGTGCTGCAACCCCATCCGCGGCGAGTCCATCGTCGGCTACGTCACCCGCGGCAAGGGAGTCGCGGTCCACTCCACCTCCTGCTCCAACGTCCAGAACCTCATGTACGAGGTGGAGCGCAGAATCGACGTCGAATGGGCCCGCAGCGCCAGTGAGTCATTCCCCGTCAAGTTTCTGGTTCATACCACCGACCGTCCCGGGATGCTCAGCGAGTTGACCTCGGTTCTGTTCAACGAGAACAGCAACATCCGCAGCCTGGAGGCCCGGAGCACCGAGCATGAGGGCGCCATCGTCGATATGACCGTGGATGTGCGCGACAAGAAGCAGCTCGAGCGCATCGTTTCCGCGATGCGGCGTCTTTCCGGCATCCGGGACATCGAACGGCTCTGAAATGCCCGAATCCCAGCCCAACCCCCTGGCCCTCGAGCCCGAGCACATCGCCATCTCCAGGTCCAGCGGCATCCGGATCGACTGGCGGGACGGCCACCACAGCCACTACGAGTTGAAGTATCTGCGCGACCGCTGCCCCTGCGCCGGTTGCAGCGGCGCCCACGGCACGCCGCCGCCCGCCTCCAACCCGTTCCAGCTCTATCAGCCGGCGCTGAGGATCGAGGCAGCCGAGCCCGTGGGTAATTACGCCCTCCGCCTCCAGTGGAACGACGGGCATTCCTCCGGCATATACTCCTGGGAACACTTCCGCCTGATTTGCCCGTGCGAGGAATGCAGGAAGCGGTCAGCCATCAGCTAAAAACACGAAACCCGCGACCTGCGCCGCGGGCTTCCTTGATAGCTGACAGCTTCCCTGCCGAGGGCTACAGCAGTCTGAAATTCACCTCAACGGTGGCCTGCACGGCCACCGGCCTGCCGTTGAGCTTGGCCGGCGTGAAGCGCCACTTCTGCACCGCCTCGATGGCCTTCTCGTCCAGCCCCAGACCCAGCGGCTTGACCACCTTGAAGTTCCGCGGCAGTCCCTGTTCGTCCACCACGATCGACAACACCACCGTGCCCTGGAACTTCGCTTTCCGCGCTTCCTCGGAGTACTCGGGCTCGATCTTGTAGATCGCAACGGGCGCTGAAACACCGCCGCCGACGCGGTACACGCCGCCCCCAATGCCGCCGCCCTCACCGGGGCCGTACCCCGGTCCCCTTCCGGGACCGATGCCGCCACCCGAGCCCGAACCGATGCCGCCGCCCGATCCCGGCCCGTTCGACGGAGGACCAACCTTGGCGAACGGATCGCCCCACACCGGCATGTTGACGTTCGGCAGCCGGATGTCCTCCGGTCCGATCAGCGTGGGCTCCATCAGCAGTTTCGGATTGGGGTTATTCACCACCGCCATGGGCGGAACGAATTGCCGCGGCGCAAACCTCGGCGCTTGCCCCTTGCTGGCCGGCAGTGGCGATCGGTCGCCGCCGCCGCCGCCGCCCTGCTGCTGCTGGGGCTTGGGCTTCAGGTCGGGCGTCCACGGCGCGAGGTCCGGCGCGACCAGGGCCACCGTACTCTTGACCGCGTCCCGCACGGTCTTGCTGCCCGCCAGCGTGAACATCAACACCACCGCCATGATATGCAGCAGCGTCGAGGACACCCCCGCCTGCTTGCCGTACCGGTAGTCGCCCCAGATGCTCTTGACCGCCACCGGTTTGGAAGTCAGTTGCAGCGGAGGCAGCTTCGGCGGGCGAATGAACTCTTTGAGGTTCCGCAGGAAAGAGCTGTACCAAGGCTCTTCCACTTCGGCGATCAACAGGCGGTTCAGATGGTCGTCCGCGGTAAGCAGGGGAACTTCCGGGACGCCCTGGGGTTTGGGCGACTGTGAGGCTGATGGTTCTTGGCCTTGCATCTTTGTCTCGGGACGCTCTCAGTCTCTGCACCTCGCAGCTTCAAGCGCCGCTGCTCTCTCTCCCGTTTAGACGTCATCACGGGAACAGATGTTGCAGATTTTACAACCTGCACCTGGATGTTTTCTTACCCAGAGTGTATCACACCCAGTCAACCCGTTCCGGGCGCCCCGAAACCCGGCGAGCCTGGCCGATGGCCACCCGCCCCCCACGGCCGGGCTATAATGCCCCCTGACGACCATGGACCGCACCCACGCTCTGGCCTCCGAGATCCGCGAGTACTGCGCCGCGCACGCCGATCCCAAAATGGCCCTCAAGTGGGCCCGCTACTTCACCGAGGGATATGACGCCTGGGGCCTGCTGGATCGCGAACATCCCTTTTGGAATCAGAAGCAGCAGGAATGGCTCGAAGGTTTCCGCAGCCTCGGACTGCGCGGTTTCCTCAAGCTCGGGGAACTGCTCTTCGCGAGCGGCAAGTACGAGGAGGGCGCGCTGGCGATCCGGTTCCTCACCCAATTCCGCGACCAGTTCGATGCCCAGGCGCTCCCCGCCCTGGCCAAGTGGTTCGTGGCGGGCATCGCCAACTGGGCGAACACCGACGTGCTGTGCGGCGAGGTGATCGCGCCGCTGCTCCAGAGCGGCCGGATCGAGCTGGAGGCCCTGGCCTCCTGGCGCAACTCCAAGCTGAAGTTTCAACGGCGCGCCGTCCCGGTGGCCATGCTGGGCCTGCTGAAGACCGAGGCGCACGTCTCCCTCTGGCTGGACTTCCTCCGCCCGCTCATGACCGACGCCGAACGGGTGGTGCAGCAAGGGCTGGGCTGGTTCCTGCGCGAAGCCTGGAAGAAACATCCCCGCCCCGTTGAAGCGTTCCTGCTGGAGTGGAGAGACGAGGCGCCCCGCCTCATCTTCCAGTACGCCACCGAAAAGATGTCGAAAGCGGATCGCGCCCGCTACCGGCGGCAGAAGGCCTAGGTCCTCACAATTGGCTGGCGCAACGCCCGTTTCGGGTTCGCCGGCGGGGTTTCGGCCGGTTTGGCCGCCTCGGCCGGCTCCTCCGGGACCACCTTCTTGGGCCGCGCGTTCAGTTTCGCCGAGATCAGCTCGTCCTTCGCCTTCTGGAACTTCGGCGTGCCCGGCTCGACGCCCTTAGCGCGCACTTCCTCGTCGGTGACTTCCTGCGCCAGCGGCAGGTACTTCTGGAGGTAATTGCGGACGCGATCCTGGACCAGCCGCAGCGGCGAACGGATCAGCAGGAACAGAATCTGGTCGCCAGGCGCCTTCGACAACGCCTGGTAGACCTGCGAGGGCCGGCCCAGCTTGGGCGACTTCAGCTCCTTTTCCAGCTTCCGGGCGCGGGCTTCCAGCTTCTGCCACAGAGCGACTTCCGCCGCGCGCATGGCCGTCGCCTGCACCAGCTCAGCCTTCTCTTTCGGCGTCAGCTTTTCGGCAAGGAGGTACAGGAAGATGCCGAGATTCTCCAGCGGGAATGGGATGCCGAACGGAATCAGGTTCTTGGCCTTCTGGAGCTTGGCCATCCCCGCCAGGTTCAGTTTCGGACCCGCCATCGCCGGCGAGAACAGGCGGATCAGCTTCTCCTCTTCGAGCGCGCGCACGATTTCGCAGGCCGCCGGATCGTCGGCGATACGGCGCAGTTCCTCGAACAGCCGCTGCGGGGCGATCCGGCTGGGCAGTTGCTCGGCCACGACGTTCTCAAACTGCGCCCGCGTCCGGCTCTCGACGGAGAACCCCAGACGGACCCGCAGCCGGATCAGCCGCAGGGCGCGGCTGGGGTCGTCGTAGAGCGCGTGGTTGTAAGCCGCCCGAAGCTCCTTGTGTTCCAGGTCGCCCAGGCCGTTGGTGGGGTCGATCAGCAGGCCGCGCGAGGCGCGGTTCAGCGAGAGCGCGATCGCGTTCACCGAAAAATCGCGGCGCCCCAGGTCCTCGTGGATCGTCGCGGGGGCCACCTGGGGTTTTGCCCCGGACCTGGGATAGCGTTCGCTGCGCGCCATCGCGATCTCGGCCGTCGCGCCCCCCGGGAACACCAGCTCCGCGCACTTCCGGGACTCGTCCTCGGCCACGATTGCCGCGCCCGTCGCACTGGCCACCGCCCGGGCCACCTTGAGACCGTTCCCTTCCACCGTGAAGTCCAGGTCCCGGATGGGAAACCCGCCCAGCATGTCGCGCATCGCGCCGCCGGTTAGGAACAGACTGACGTTGGCCTCCGCCGCCGCCGCCCGGACCTCGGCGACCACGCGGTTTTGGTCCGTACTCAGGTGGCTCTCCAACATGAACATGTAGTCGCTCATATGTCGCTTGTGGCTCGTGGCTTGTAGCCTGTGGGTCCAACTCCCGCGACCCGGCTTCGCCCCGAGGGCGCCAGCGGGAGCACCGCCGCGGAATCCACAGGCCACAAGCTACAGGCCACAAGCCTCCTTATCTACGCTCGGGGGTGGTGTTCGTCCACCGTCTTTCTGAGCCGGGACCGCATCACGTGGGTGTAGATCTGGGTGGTGGAGATATCGGCATGCCCTAGCATCGTCTGGACGCTCCGCAAGTCCGCGCCCCCCTCCAGCAGGTGGGTCGCGAAACTGTGCCGGACCACGTGCGGCGTCAGGTGGCGGAAGATCCCCACCCTCTTGCCGTGTCCGGCCAGCAGCTTCCAGAACCCCTGACGCGTCATACGGGTGCCGCGGGCAGTCACGAACAGGTACCTGCTGCTCCGGCCGCGCAACAGGACCGCTCTGGCCCCATCGCGGTATTCGCACACAGCCGCCAAAGCCGGCCGTCCCGCCGGCACCAGCCGCTGTTTGCCGCCCTTCCCCATTACCCGAACCACCCCCACATCTTCCATGAAATCGGATGATTGCAGTTCACAGAGCTCGGTCACCCGCAGCCCGCTGGCGTACAGAAGCTGGAGCATGGCCCGATCCCGGACGCCGGTCGGTTTGGCCGGATCCGGAGCCTCGAGCAACCGGTCTATTTCCATAAAACTCAGATACTTAGGGAGGTTCTGCCACTGTTTCGGCAGGGTCAGGTGCGCGGTCGGATCCTGCTGGATTCTTCCCTCCCGCAGGAGGAAGCTGGCGAAGTTCCGCAAGGTGGTCAGATGCCGGGCAATGGAGCGGCTTTCCAGGCCTCCCTCGGACAGCGAATCCAGGTATCGCCGTAAGGCATCCGGTCCCGGAAACGCCTCGGGCGCCTCCGGCTGGCAGGCCCGGGCAAACCGGGCCAGATCACGGCCGTAGGCCTCCAGCGAGTTCGCCGCCAAGCCCTTCTCGATGCGGCAGTAATCCAGAAATGCCTGAATCTGGACCGAGTAAGGCGCCGCGCTACGCACTGTGCCAATGATACAATACTTGCGAAATTGTTTGGAAGAAAGCGGGGCCCGACGCCGTGGCGGCCTCCACCAGCAAGAAAATCGTGATCCGGCGCTTCGAGCGTGAACCCGTACCGGGGTTTGTCAACCCGCAGACCTTCCTCCGCGCCGAGGGAATCGAGTTGCTCAGCCTCTCCGGCGCCATCCTCGTGGTTCCTTACGCCGACGTCAAAGCCGCCTGTTTTGTTAGAGATTTCGACGCCGCCGAGCCTTCGCCCGAGCACCGGGTCTTCAATACCCGCCCCAAGATCAGCGGCGTCTGGGTGCGGATGCGCTTCCGGGACGGGGAGTTGATGGACGGGATCCTGGCCAACAATCTCTTGCAGTTGGAGCCTTCCGGTTTCACGGTGGTGCCGCCCAACCCCTCTTCCAACAACCAGAGGCTCTTCGTGCCCCGGGCGGCGCTGGCCGACCTCCAAGTGCTGGGCGTCGTCGGCAGCCCCCTCCATCCCCGCAAACCCAAGCCGAAACCCAAGGAGCAGATCGAGCTGTTTGAATAAGTTACCGCGCCGGGGGCACGCCCAGCCGGGCCTCGGCAAGGTCCAGCCAGCGCTTCCGGTTGGTGTTCTGCACGAAGACCACCCGGTCCACGGCAAACCAGCGCTGGCCGGAATACTCCGCCCAACGCCGGCACGCCAACTCGTAGGCGGCCTGCACCTGTCCCGGCCCCAGGTCCTGCGCCAGCGTGATGTGAGGGCGATACTGATAATGCTCCGCGCAGCCCACTGGACCGGTGTTCAAGTGGTCGTGCATCTGCAGTAGAACTCGCCGGCCCGCTCCGATGCCGATGTAGACCACCGAGGTGGACTCGAACAACTCCACCTCCCCGGCCACGATTTCGAACGGCGGAAAGTCCTTGATGCCCGAGTAGACGTGCTCCCAGGCCACCCGCGGGTCGACCGCCAGGGGGCGTGGCGAAAGGATGGTCGCGTGCGCGCGGGGGACGAAGGTCGGAACCAGTTCCAGCCGCAAGTCATCCAGGAACCGGCCCAGCGGCGCCGGAATATAGGTGACCAGCGCGAAGGAGTTAATGGGCTCGACGCCGTCGCCGCAGGCGTCCAGACTCCGCCACCCCAGGATGTCCACGCTGTCCATACGCGCTGTGCCGATGACTGAGTCCTACGGAGCCGGCGTGTTTCCCCCGGCCGCCTCACGGTTCGGGCCTGCGCCCTCCAGGCTCGGTTTAGCCTCCGGAACGAGCCAGTGCGCCTCTTCGAAGCCTACGTACTTGCAGATGCGCAAGTCGCCATTCTCGGATTCTAACAGGTCGCCGACCCGCGGGGACTGGCCCCGCTGGCGCAACTCCGACCACGCTGCGTACACGCTGGGCGCCTCCACCTCGCCCCCCGATTCGTAGTCCCTGCGCTTCACCTCAGCCGTGCCCGCCGCATGAGGGGCCCACCGGAATTGCTGGTAGGGGGAATCCTTCATGCGGTAGATCTTGAACACGGGCACAGCCAACATTGTAACCCTATCGGCCGCGCGGCCACAGGGGCCAGAATTGTCCAATACAGGATGAGCCTGAACGGGGAGTCCGTTTCCAATGGTCAATGAGCCTGAAGCGACGGTTTGTTTCCAGGGCATGATGAGCCTGAAGCGGAGGGCCGGCGGAAGCGGC
>Ga0187850_10001190_pt1 | contig 29352 bp, 31 predicted proteins | sample June2016WEW_4_15_FD_132436 | JGI IMG/M metagenome (GOLD analysis project Ga0187850, IMG submission 132436) | Peatland microbial communities from SPRUCE experiment site at the Marcell Experimental Forest, Minnesota, USA - June2016WEW_4_150 | ecosystem: Environmental > Terrestrial > Soil >...
AAACTGACCAATTCTGACCATGGGCGGGGTGGGGGCGAGCTAGGCGGACATACTTCTGGACCGTTGATCTGGAGACCTGGATGCCGAGTTTCATGAGTTCGCCACGGATGCGCTCCCCCGGAATCCCGGATGGTTCATCCAGGAGAACCCGCCTCCGGGGTTCCACGCCCCAGAGGCAGTTTTCCCTGGCCATCTGCTGGATTAGAGCGATGGTTTCCGATGCGAGCCGGGGGCGCCCACCCCGATTGCGGGACGTGAACCACCAGAACAGCCGGAAGCCTTGGCGATGCCAGCGCAGGAGCGTATCGGGCTGGAGGATGAGGAGGGCTTCCCTCCAAGTGCGGACCCGGCTGGCGAGGAGGACGAGCCAGAGGCGGTCGGTTGGGGTGAAGCGCGGCCTGCTGACTTGGCGATGGAGGAGGATGAGTTGCTGGCGGAGGAGGACGTTCTCGGCAGCGAGTTGGGCCTTGCTGCGAGTGAAGTCGAGGGCAGAGCCAAGGAGGACAGAATGGCGAGAAGGCCTGGGGAGATGGAGGCAAGCCAGTTCCAGAGATGCCAATGCGGAGCGGAGGTAGTGGATAAACCGGTGGACTAAGGAAGACATGTAGAAAAGGCCCTCGACGGACAATCAAGACCCATCAGTGGATGATAGTACAGGTCCAATCGAGGCTTACTGTCGGGCGGATGGGGTTTTCGGCCAGGACAGGCCCCTCAACACATCGCGATACCTACCAAGGTCGCCCTTCGGCGTTAACTTGCGTAGCCCGCTGGCGCGCCCTTCTCCCGGCACCCAAACGGTACCTGTCGGGATGGCGATCTCGTAATACTCCTGTCTGGTTTCCGGGCCAAACTGCCTTATCTGCAACCTGATGACTCGCCCCACTCCGTATTTTGGGTGTACTGAGCACAAAGCACGAAGCTCGAATCCCAATGAGTTACAAGACCACGAATGGCATCATCCAGAAGAAGGCGTATCGGCACGCGCCAGAAGCCAGCGAGAACCATCTCGCAGGTTGTCTCCTGGTATTTGAGAGAAGGTCACCTACATTTCAGCACGCGAGAATTCTGACATGCCAGTGTCTCCGGATTAGTTCAGAAGCTGTGAGGAAATCTGAAATTCCATGATTACCTCAAGTCCCAGTCGCTTGACTAGCCGGGCGATTGACTCAAAGCTGAGCCCTGGAGCGTGCATCTGGACGGGGTCACCCTTCACACTTAACCCATCGCCCCGACCAGCCCCCGAGAGCGAGAGGAGAGGAGCGCCGCGCAAGCCCTCTCTTTGAGGCCGCTGGCAAATTTCACGAGGTGGCTAACACAAGCTCGGAAGAACGGACAGGTACGTTCTCCCCCCACTGAGGTATTGGCTGCTTGGCTTGAACGAAGATCCAGAAGCTGGCCGCCTTCGGGACTTGGCACGAACAACAACATGGAGCACAGATTACTTCGACCCCGGACCGAGGGCGGGCCATTTGATTCCCCTTGTCCCTTCCTTCCGATCTCCCTCCTCTGTCTTGACATCACAACACATCCGCATGATCCCCCTTTCTGCAGAGGAAGCATCAGACCTCGGTCCCACTCGTTCAAGGCTGCCCCCCATTATTCGGCCTCAGTTGCTCAGGCAACGTTCGCGGCCCACGACAGTTGGGGGGTTGCCCCCCCGTCTCACGAGAGGCTGACCTTGGTGCATCCACAACCAAAAGGAGATTTGCGAGCTAGACTCGACAAGTATCGAAGGTGCCCGGCCCAAGACAGAGCTAAATAGCGGAGAGTGCCACAAGACTGAAGCCTTACGCGTTGCTCAACGAGTTTATGACATTTGCCGGCTGCACGGGTCTTCGCCGCGACAGTCTTGAGGTCTTGATGGCTCTAACGCAACCGCGCCTGCTTGGTCCGGACGACAACCTCGTAGACCGTCACCCGGCTTTCGGAGTACATGGACTTGAGGCGGGGGGAGAGTGCCTTATGGTCGTCGCTCGCGCGCCAGGCCGTCGCCAGATCAGCGGTCTCGAAGGCAATCACCATCTTGTAGGCCGTCGGGACGTCCACCTCTCGCAGCAAGGACACCCGGAGGAATCCGGGCTGCCGGGACATCGCCGGGGCGTATTCCTGGGAGAAGAACTTCTCAAAGTCTTTCCACTTGCCTGGAAGAACATCGAAGGACACATGTCGTTCGACCATGGCTCAGGCCTCCATCTTGGCCTTGCTCGCATCTATTTTCGAGCGCCGCGGAGCTGCTCGAGAAATGCCTAGCGCTGGACTCTGCCTGAGGCCTCCCCACCCATCAGCCGTCGGGCCTCTTCCAGAGAACACAAGTTGAAATCCCCCGGAATGGAATGCTTTAGGCACGAAGCCGCTGCGGAGAAATTCAGCGCTTCCGCTAGGGGCATACCGGTCATCATCGCGTAGATCAATCCCGCAGCAAAGGCGTCACCCGTGCCAACTCGGTCGACGATGTCGGTCACCGTATAGCGCGTGCTCAGGTAGAAGGTCTTGCGGTCATGCAGACAAGCGGACCAGCCGTTGGTGCTTGCGCTGAAGCTCTCGCGGAGCGTGATCGCCTGCATCTTCAGGTTGGGGAACGCCCCCAAGACTCTCTCACACAGTGCTTCATACCGCGCCGTGTCGATTGCGGCCTTCTCGACTGTCGTAGTGCCCGCAATGTCCAGACCTATCCCCAGCGATTTCTGGCAGTCCTCCTCGTTTGCAATTCCGACATCCACATAGCGAACCAGTTCGGGCATGACCTCGGCAGCTTTTTTGCCGTAGTTCCAGAGGTTCTTGCGATAGTTATAGTCGCAGGAGATCGTCAGTCCCATTTGCCTTGCCGTCTTGGTGGCCTCAATTGCCATATGGGCGGTGTTGGCGCTCAGGGCGGGTGTGATGCCTGTGAGGTGGAACCACGTCGCGCCCTTGAAGATCCCCGGCCAGTCAAAGACGTCCGGGCCGGAATCTACGAGCGAGGAATGGGCCCGATCGTAAACCACCACTGAGGCACGCTGATCGGCCCCGGTCTCGAGGTAGTAGATGCCCATCCGCTCCCCACGGCGTACTATGTGTGAGGTGTCTACTCCCATTCCTCTCAAGGAGGCGATGCAGGCGTCAGCTATGGGATTCGAGGGGAGGACGGTAATGTACGACACCTCCAGGCCAAATCGGGCGAGCGACACGGCGACGTTGGCTTCCCCTCCCCCGATAGTCGCCTCAAAAGCAGGGGATTGAAGGAGGCGCTCAAAGCCGGGCGACTTCAGACGTAGCATGATCTCGCCGAAGGTGACTACGCGTCCTGTCATTTGGAGCCTCCTCGACCGACGAGCCCTTCCGACGGTTTCCACGGCCTCGCGGGTCAGGCGCGTGATTTCATCAAAAGCACCAACGTTCAGGATTCTCCCGGCAGCTAGCCAGCTACCCCACACCCAAAGCCCATTGGCAGCATCAGGTAAGCGGGTAAGTTGCTAGTGCTGTGATCCTGCCTGTCGGGAAGAACCCCCAAATCAATCGTGACGGAATCTCCAAGGCTGATAAGCACACCGTTCACAATATCGGTTCTTGGCCGCTCTCGAGTCGAGAACGATTGAGATTTGCCTCACATCGACAGGCAAACGCAGCAAACATTTTGAAGCCGAACTTATGAATGGAATAGTGGTTCCCGCACACCTCCGTCAATCACGACCCCTTCGAGACTGTGCCCGGAACAAATACTACACATCAACTCACCTCAATAGCCAACTTCCGTGCAATTGCTGGTATCAATGTCCGGTAGCATCCAAACACTCATCCCACAGACCAGGCGATTGACCATCTTCACTTAGGCCACATTCTCACCAATAATCGAACCGTCCACCCAGCGCATTGCTTGATCTGGGCCAGCCAATCGCATTCCTGGAACGAATGGTTTTGTCTCGGTTACCAACTATTGGTTGTGTAATCTGAAAGCCGTATCCGAAATGTCGGTTATTGCAGTCGGATACGCTTCTTTGAGACCTTTACAGAATCGCTCCTAAGTTGGTTCTTCCAACTCCATTCACCTTTCCTGAATGGAGAGTCGTTTCTATGATGTCGTCGACAAGCCGTAAAGATAACGGATATTCCTCCCCAAGATTGCCTCAAGCTCAAAGGAATTCAGGCCAGCGAATAAGACGCGGCCCAGGCTGTAGCGAAGGTCAATGAACGGAATATCAGAGCTGAAGACCACCCTTTGTGCCCCCAGCTCGCAAACAAACTTTCGAATCCATGCCCCCGTAATAAAGGATCCGCTTATGTCGATGTAAAGGTTGGGGTGTTCTCGAGCTAGATCGATTACCGCGGGAAAGCCAGCAGTGAGGGCACCACTATGGACAAGCAGAAAAGTAACGTCAGGATGCAACGCGGCCAGCGATCCGAATGCTTGAGGATCATCGAACTTTGAGCCGTGATATGTATGTGACAACACTAGACAACGGCGCTCGGTGGCAAAATCCCAAACTGGGTCATATCCGTCACCGCCGATTGGATATTCATGCTCATCGGGGTGGAGCTTGATTGCATGGAAGCCCCATTCATCAAAAGCTCGCCTAAGTTCATCTTTGATCTTTTCTGGCTCATGCGGGCTCGCCACGACTTGTCCAATAAGGCGGTCAGGATAACGACCGACTGCATCGGCAGTCACCCGGTTTCCTTGCCGCCAGTCAGCGGAGATTGCCATATGAGATGATATGCTGGCTCGCGATATCCCGCACCGATCGAGAACGCGGATCAATCCTTCTGCATCGTTGTCTGGAATACAGAGTTTGTAATAGGGCCCTAGATGTCCGTGGGCGTCGATGATCTCAATTCCCGAAGAGGATAGTACCTGGCCTGCATGCGCCATTGAGGACAAGTGGTACAGCTCGTCTGTTTCTCCGGAAAGAACCTGTCCGGACGGTGCAGGTCGCTCCGGTCCCGGTTGGGAAACACGTGCTAGCAAGCGTTCAATGTTCCCATGAGCGATCATCTCACATTGAGCACGAGTTATTTGGGCATACATCAAGCGGGTCAGTGCTCCACCTGCATCTGCTAGAGGTTGGCTGGTGCCGAAGAGCATGCGCTCCGCACCAAAACGCGATGCAATATCCTCAACTCCTTGGTGGGTAGCAAAGTATGAGAGATCGAAGTGAAGATTGGGACAATCCCGCATCAATGGTACTAGCGATTGATAAGCTCGATAACCAATACGGGTCAGCACCAGGGAAATGTCTGGGTATGTTTGACATAGCCAAGCTAGGTTCCGCAGTCCATTTGGGTCATAACTATATAGGCCCGACTGCAAAAAGACTTGGTCCAAGTCCATGAAGACTAGGAATCGGCGGTTGTTGAGTTCAACGAATAGATCTCGAACCATCCAATCTGATAGAGGATAGACATGATCGCGGGGAAAAAAGCGAACCGCACGGACCCTCTTGTCAACCATCTGTGCGAATAGGCTTTCAATGTCTTTCCTGGACATTAGGTTTGGTCCAGGCTTAAGGATCCAGCACGCTTCAAACCTAGAATCCCCAGCTATTTCCTCACTTAGCAGATTGTTCCCGACTTCCGGAGAGTTCAACCAAGCCAACATGTGGCAAACCATTGCTCGATTGATCCCTATTCGATCCATTTCCGCCCGTAATCCCTCGATGCTATGGTAGGCAAGGTTCTCTCTAGGCCAACGACCCACATATGAAACCGCATCAAAGAGGGCGATAGCATCTTCCGTTGCGCCGCGCAGATTCCTTCTTGTCACGGGTTTTTCGTCCGACATCATCAGTACGTTAATCCTTGAACAAGAGGACGGACAATCCTGCCGGGACGGTTAGTTATGGACACTGCCAGCGCGAGTGCCGTTGCGCAACGTTTTTCACCAGTCACCGTTGGGAGGTGCAATGGGACCTGACGGACCATGGCAACAGATGTGGGGTCGTCCTTGACCATGTGTACATCGAGCATGGGATCCACCGCACTCGCACTGGTTCTCGCCATTCGCAGATCAACAACATCGCCGAGCGGCCGCACGGAACCAAACCTTAGCAACTCTGGGGCATTGAAAACAGAGGTCGCTTCTACACCGTGGAGAGGCAGATGGAGGCCTCGCTGGAGCGGCAGCTTGTCCTCCACCACTTTCGTTGTTTCACACATCAAAGTGCCAGCTGGGGTTTGTTGCCCAGGATATTCTCGATCCGTTCGAGCACATCGGGCGTCAACCTGTTCTTGAGTTCGAGAGATTTCAAGTTCTCCTCGACCTGGCTGAGGCTGCTGGCGCCGACTATCACACTGCTAACCTGTGGCAGCCGAAGGAGCCAGGCAATTGCGAGCTGGGTTACCGTTCCCCCCACGCCTTCGGCTACCTTTGTCAATTTCCTAACCCTGTCGATTTTCTCCTGGGTCAGACTTCGCCGCAGGTGCCTCCACTCGTGGTGCGGGTTGGCAAAGCGGCTGTCGGCGGGGATGCCGTCGTTGTACTTGCCCGTGAGGATACCGTGGTTTAGGGGGCTGTAGGTCATAAGGCCAAAGCCGAGATCGCCGGCGAGTCGGCCGAGGTCAGTTTCGACAGGTGAGCGCTGAAACATGTGGTACTCCGGTTGAACAGCAACTGGTTTATACAACATCCATTTGTCGGCCAAACCCCAGGCCCGGGCGATCTGAGCAGTATCCCAATTGCTAACGGCCCAGTACAGAATCTTCCCCTGGCGAACCAGGTCGTCCATTGCCCGGACTGCCTCCTCCATATTGGGATTAAGCACGCCTAGTTGTTCGGACTCGAAGCCATGAAAATAATAGATGTCAAGGTAGTCAGTGTTCAGCCTGCGGAGCGAGCCATCGCAAGATTCCATTATATGCTTCCGCGAGAGCCCCCTGTCGTTGGGCCCCGGTGCCATGTCGTAGAAGACTTTGCTAGCGATGATTAGGTCAGAGCGTCTAAGGTTCTTCAACACCGTTCCCATGATAGTCTCAGCTCGTCCTTTGCCGTAGACATCGGCGTTGTCGAACGAATTTACCCCCGCCTCAAAGGCGGCCCGAATGCACTCCCGAGCCACCTTCTCCCCCTTCTCGGCGTAGGTCAACCATGCACCGAGCGAGAGTTCACTGATTCTCAGGTTGCTGTTACCTACTCTTCGGTATTCCATTTCGACGAAGCCCGAAACACACGAATTGACCATGCCGCTCAAATCATGCGGATGGCTCCACGGAAGCCGCAGGGACCACCATAGATTGGGCCTTGCTAGCATGAAAAGCCACTTTGGGACACTGTACAACGAAATGGGTGGTCGTTCCTCGACCCCTCACCAAATACCTCCACATGCCCTGCGTTCCTTACACTTGCATCGAAGAACTTCTAGGGCTTCTAGTCAGGCAACTCGGTCAAGGCCTCGTCCAAAATGCCTACCGCAAGCTCGGCTTCCTCGTCAGTTATCACTAAAGGCGGCGCGATTCGGATCACATTGCCGTAGAGACCCACGCGGCCGAGAAGCAATCCGTTTTCAGCACTACGGAGCAAGATCCTCTTCGTGAGTTCGGGATCCGGTCTATTGCCTCCGGATGAGTTGACTATCTCGAGGCCGATCACCAGCCCCATGCCGCGCACGTCTCCTATGCAGAGATGCCTCTTCTGCAATCCGTGGAGCATCTCCTTGATCCGTGAACCGACTCGCAATGCGTTTTCACAGAGGTGCTCTTTCGCAATCACGTCCAACACCGCCAATGAGGCGGCACTGGCCAGTGGATTGCCGCCCCAAGTACTAGACAGTTCGCCAGGCATCATGACATCAAAGATCCTGCTCTCGGCCGCAAGTGCCGAGGAAGGCACGCCACTTCCAAGGCCCTTCCCCAGGCACAGCATATTGGGCTTGACACTCTCCCACTCTATTGCGTACATTTTGCCGGTACGGCCAAGGCCAGACTGAACCTCATCGACAATTAGTAAGCACTCATGCTCATTGCACCAAGCCTCCAAGGTCTTTAACCACCCCTCTGGTGGAAAAATGAAGCCGGCAGATCCCTGGTAGGGCTCAACGATCACTCCGCCCAACTCACCGGATGAGACCGACGCTATGATACGATCAAGAGCACTAATGCAATAGAACTTGCAGGAAGGAAAGGTCTTGTCATACACACAGCGATAGCAATAGGCATAGGGCACGACAATAGATCCTGGCACCGGCGGTCCGAACTGTCGACGTGTTGCTGTGCTTCCCGAGACACTGAGTGCCCCATAAGTTCGACCGTGAAACGCCCCGTAGAAGGAAAGGATTTCGTACTTCCTGCTATATCGCCTGCAAATCCGCAATGCGGCCTCTATCGCTTCAGCCCCTGTTGTCAGGAGGAACACGCGGTCCAGATTGGGGGGGAAGGACTGGAGAAGTCTGCTGGAAAGACTCACCCGCTCGGGCGTTGGGAAGGAATAGCAATTCATCAATCGCGCCGCTTGCCTTTGGACAGCAGCGACATGCGTGGGATGAGAGTGGCCCAAATTCGTGACCAGAACGCCGGAGGTGAAATCGACGTACTCGTTTCCGTCCACGTCGGTCACCCAGACTCCCCTTGCATGGTCCCAGACGACCGGGACCTGGTCAGCCAGGCAACGAGGTTCACAATTGCGCGACGTGTTCAACAACTCCGTCGATCTCGGGCCGGGAACCCTGCGCCTAGGTAGCGTCCTCATGCTCAGTCCTTTCCTCGAGGCACTAGAGAGACCAACACCCCGGTGAGGGCCTGGTGATACGGTGGCTAAGAAAGGTGCCCTCAATGTGATTCATCTTTCGACGCGACCCGATGCCTGCCCAAGCATGAGTCGCTCGACTTCCTTGGGGTCAACGAGGCTAAGACCCCGGTATGTGGAATGCACCAAGCATGACGCTGCGGTTGCGAAATTGAGCGCGTCTTGATCTTTCATGAGGTTGGAGAGAGCGGTAATAGGGCCCACTGAAAAGCCGTCTCCTATGCGCATCTGGTCCGTGATGAGCGCTATGTCATGATGCGAGCTCAAGAGACTGTTGCTTCCGTTGCCCAAGCAGACCATCCATTGCAGTTTGCGCCATGACTTTCACAGAGGGCAATTACTTGGTATTCTGGGTTGGGAAAGACTCGAAGAACCCCATCACATAGTTCCCAATTCTTGGTAGGATTGAGTCCTCCAACCTCGATATCGTGTTGCGACTCGAATGTCGCGACGCTGATCCCCAATGAGTGTTGGCAATCCTTTTCGTTAGCGGTGCCGTCGTCAAGATGGGCAACCGACCCGGACAGGTCCTCACATGCTTTTCTTCCGAGTTTCGACAAAGTGCTTCGATAGTTGTAGTCACACGCTCCAGTAAGGCGCTGCTGCCGGGCCATACCTACTGCCTCCAGAGAAAGTTACGCCGCATGTCCACTTATTGCGGAGGTAATGCCGGTTATGTGAGATCATGAAGGATCCTCAAAGGTGTTCTTCCAGTCGAAGGTCTTTGGACCGGCAGCCGAGATGGCGGAGTAGGAGCTGTCACAAACGACCTTCGAAGGGCACTGATCCGCCCCGGCTCCGAGGAAGTAGATACCCATCCTATCGCCGGACCAGACCACTGACGAGGTGTCAACCCCCAACCCTCGAAGGCGCGCAATGCAAACGTCCGCAATCGCCTTCGCTGGTAGGGTTGTTGCAAATGCAGCCTCTATGCCGAGTTGCGCTAATGAGAGTGCAACATTCGCACCGCCGCCGCCGAACGTGGCCCCAAATACAGAGGACTGAAGCAACCGTTCGGAACCGGGTGACTTCAATCTCAGTATGATCTCGCCAAATGTGACTTCGCGGGCCTTCATCGCAGATTGCTTCCCTCGCGGACCTGTTGCACGATATTGAGAGCCTCCTTGGCGAGACGGGTGATTTCGGCAAACTTGCCATCTTGGATCAGATCATTCTTTGCTAACCAGCTCCCCCCACAAGCATGTACCATGGGTAGCCGTAGGTAGCTCGCCAAGTTGTCAGGACTTATGCCACCGGTTGGAATGAATCGCACTGTTGCGTATGCAGCGCCGAGCGCTCTAAGCATCCTTACGCCGCCCAACTCTTCGGCTGGAAAGAACTTCACGACCTTTAGTCCCTTATCAAGTGCCATGCTTATCTCGGTCGCGGTAGCAACCCCAGGTGTGATAGGAATCCCCCTATTAAGACACCAGCTAACGACTTTTGAATCGAAACCAGGGGATACGACAAAGCGCGCCCCTGCCGCCACTGCTTTCCTTGCCTGGTTCGGTGACAGGATGGTTCCTGCACCGACGAGCATTTGTGGAAAAAGATGGGTAGTTTGCCGAATGGCTTCCTCGGCTGCCGATGTCCGAAAAGTGATCTCAACGCAAGGCAATCCTGCCTGCGATAGTGCTTCCGCCAGACGAGGTGCATCCTCGGCATGAGAAACAACGGCAACCGGTATGATCCCGAGGTTCCCCAACTCAGCGAGTACCTGACCCATAGTTCCCTTCCGTAGAGCCAAAATGCTGGACAAACTCTACCAAAGCTGACGCCGCGGTCATGATATCGTCCATGCAGATCTGCTCCAATGCGCTATGTGCATGGGCAATCGAGCCAGGCCCAAACAATACCGTTGGGATTCCCGCCTTATTGTTGTAGAGCCAGGCGTCGGAAGAGGCGGTCATGGCACGAACCTTTCCTGGAGCGCCGCTGCGTCTCACTGCCTTGACCAGAGTTGTTACAAGTGGATGGTCCTCAGACAAGCTGAAGCCGTCTGAATTCAGCATTGGGAAGGTGATCTCACAGTGCCGTTGGAGCCATTCGTCCCCCTCAGTCACGATCGCCTGTTTGAGTTCTCTCTGGACTTGATGACGGCTTCTGTTGGGGAGGAAACCGAACACGCCCTTCACCGTTGCCTCCGAAGGAACAGTTGCAGGCCACTCTCCTGCGCTGCAAACCCCGAATGTAACCGGCATTGGATCCTGGTAGCGATCGAACAACGGGTGGCCGCGGGATGCCATCAAGAGCCGGTCATGATAACGTTCGATGATTTCTATCGCGTCGATGGCCTTTTTCAAGGCACTGATGGTGCTAGCCTTGCTCCCACTATGTCCTCCTTTCCCCAAAGCCCTCAAATGGAACCAGACTGCTCCTCGCGCGGCAGGGACCACTGCGAGTTCGGAAGGTTCGCATACCACTGCTGCAGCTGCCTTGACGCCTCGACGAATCATGGCTAGCGTGCCGTTTCCCCCGCATTCTTCCTCAATTACAAAATGGAACAACAGGTCACTAAGAGGAAGGACGCCACGCTCTCTTAGAAGCGATATCATGGCGAAAAGAGTTGCCGCTTGTCCTTTGGCATCGCAGGCGCCTCGACCGAAAACGACCCCATGTTCCACCCTGGGGTCAAAAGCATGTTCTTGGCCTTCACTTGGAGGGACGACATCCAGGTGGGTGTTGAAAACTATAGGGGATCCGCCTCCAGAACCTCGGACGATGCATTCAAGATTCGGTGTGTCGGCGTAGCTGTGCCCGGGAAGTCGAAACGCGTAGTCAGGATCCTCCATAATTGAATCTTCAATTCTTACTAGATGACAAGTGTCGACAAGTGACAGAAGGGCGTCGTGCATGTACTGAATTGCCGGCCCCTCATGTCCGCGAGTAGATGGGATTCTTATCAGGTCGATGAGAACCTGTTCAGTCATGGACCTTACTCGACGTGAACCTTCTGAGTTGGCCATTTCTATTTCGCGTCAGGGAATAAGTAATGCCTTGACAGCGTCCATTTTCTCGACCGCCTCAAAGATGCGTTCCCATTCAGCCAACGGTGCCACATGTGTCACAATTCTGGAGGCATGGATTCTCTTCGAGGCCATCATGCTTATGGCTCGCTCCCAAGAAGTGAATCCACTGCTTAGACTAAACACGATTGTGCAAGCCTTCCAAATCGCTGTATCCCAGGATATGTTAACGGTGTCGCGGCCTGTCATTCCGATGGCGGTAATCCGTCCCAGGCGACGGACTAGATGGGGGACGACTGCAATCGCCGCAGGAGATCCTGATGCTTCGATAACGAGGTCGGCCCCCCTGCCCGAGGTAAGGTCATTAACGGCACTGATGACGTCCTGTTGCCCAGCCACGATTGCATAGTCGGCTCCAACATCGCGCCCCAAAGGCAAACGGAGGCTTTCATCGCTGTGGGTGCCGACAAGCGCAACTGCCTTTGCGCCCGCTGCTTTGCAGGCCATCACTGCGAGGAGCCCAATTGGGCCAGGGCCCAAGACAACTACAAAGTCCTCAGGCTCAACGCGACCCCGCTCAAGGACGTCCTGCACCACATTGGCCATTGGTTCCACCAAGGCACCCTCTTCAAACGTTACAACGTCTGGTATGCGGTGTAGTAGATATTCTGGTATGACCAAGTACCGGGCAAATGCACCGTTGATCCCCCATCCTGGCGACCTCTTCGATGCGCACAACTCAATATGCCCCGTTCGGCATAGCTCGCACTTTCCACAGGACTTCGTGTGCGGCTCGGCAACTACCCGGTCGCCCCGTTGGTAGTTTGCGACCTCCGCTCCAACATCCGTCACGACTCCGGAAAACTCATGTCCCATGATCACGGGAGGCCAATAAGGGAAGGTATCCTGCCGAATATGAATGTCAGTTCCACAGATCCCGGCCGCTTTCACTTCAATTAGAACCTCATCGGGGCCCGGCCTTGGAACCGGAGCCTCCATGAGAGCCATGTTTCCAGGACCCTTGGCATTCTTGAACAGCCCGACCATCTTCTCTGGTTTGTCCATGTTCTTGCCTCCCTTTTCCCACTCTTCAGGTCCGCGCACACCAGAAGTCATTTCATTACCGGGCAAGGAACCTGCGCAGAACCCGCCGTGCCCTTCATGAGGCTACGGACGACCAATCGGACAAGATCCATGTGCCCGTTCCAGAGCGGCGCGCGAGCCCGAAAGGGGGAACGTTCCAGGTTTCCCGACCGACAGGGGTTCGAAGCCACCCTCCAAATCCTTCGCGCGGGCTCCCAGTGGAATGACCTTCCTCAGGAATGTGGTAGCGCCACTCTCGATTTGGCGCAGGGGTCCAGAATCGTAGACCAGTGGGGTCGCTCTTGATCTCAGGAGGCCCTTTCTCTGTGACCTCAATGATTCGATGAAGATCCGCTCGGCAGACTCCTTTAGCAATGAGAGCCTTGGCAGAGTCAAAAAGGGGGCCTGGCCGTCAGCAAGACAATGGGAGGAAATGAACAAAGTGGCCGGTTTTGGTCGACGGCCACGGCACATCGCTAGCAGCATAGCCGGACTCGGCCTCCCTGTCGGAACGCGCCCTTCTGGAAAAGACCTTGGCCGCCTCTTCGGCCCGCCATGTCAACCGGCGCGCGTATCCGCGCAAGCGGCCCGACCAATAGGTGCTGAGCAGTTGCCACAATAGCAATTCTCTGCGGCATCAGCAGGTGAAACGAGTGAGCGAGCCGATCACCTCGGCCCAAACCAACACCGCTCAGGCCACCTTTTGAGGCGGACAAAAACTGCGTCACCAGGCGCGCCGGCGGATCATGGACCAGACGTCTGCCCGGCTGGGCTGCTTCCACCGCTTTTCCCTCCGCTTCGATCATTCCATTCTGGTCCATGCTGGTTTCATTCATCTGATCTATGCTTGGCGTACTCTGCAAAGGGCCCTGAAAGAAGCCTAGTCTTCCATGCGCAGCCTGGTTCCAGCATTTACTTGAAAATGAGGTACCTCGCCTTGCAGGAACCGACTGACATCCTCAACGATCCTGGCGCGGATGGCCCAAGCGGACTCTTCCGACAGCCAAGCCAGGTGCGCAGTGCAAATCGCGCGTGGATTGTTAAGCAGAGGATGGTCGGGTTCCGGAGGCTCTTGGTCCTCATACACATCGATTCCTGCGAAGGCAAGCTTTCCATCCCTCAGCGTCTTGTCGAGAGCTATCAGATCCACAATCGCCCCGCGAGCGGTGTTCACTAACACAGCATTTGCTTTCATCAAATCGAACTCGCGCTGGCCCAGCAGATGGTGTGTTTCGTCGGTCAATGGCACGTGCACTGTTACCACGTCGGATTCCCTTAACAACTTGTCCAGCGAAACCGTCTCGACGCCTAGTTCTTGTTTGCGCTTGTCGGGAATGAAAGGATCACAAACAAGACACTTCAATCCCAAACCCCGCGCCATTCTGAGGACAGTACCACCGACTCGTCCGCACCCAATGATTCCGATTGTCTCGCCGCTCAGACGGAAGATGGGACGTATGGACGCGAATTCCCACTCCCGTCGTTGAGCAGAATTCCGCAGTATCACTTGCTGGTCACAAAGCTTGCGTCGGCATGCAAGGATGAGCATCAGACTCTGCTCTGCGACCTCCTGCACGCAATAGTCTGGGACATACCCCACGACGATTCCTCGGGCGGAGGCTGCGTCAACGTCAATGTTGTCATAGCCCACTCCATGACGGATAATCAGCTTGCAGTTCCGCAAGCAAGCTATTACTTTCGCGTCAAACTTGGCCATGTTTGTAATGATGATATCTGCATCGGCCGTAATCTCGGCGAGAGCGCTTCCCGCCGCTAGTTTGAGCTGGTGAAACGAATACTCTATTCCAAGCTGATCGAACTGCTGCGCCTCCCATTCAAGATCAGGTTCAATAAAGTCTGTGACCACGAGTTTCCATCTCTTCATCGCTCTTCGCCCAAGTGATTCGCGATATGTATCACATTGCCCCGCCTACAAGGCCTCAATTGGATCGGAAATGGGAGTCCAGTCGGCAGTCTTGGCAGCTGACATGTAGCCTGGAAAGTTCTATCTGTTGCCGGGCCAGGATGCCAGAGGGGAGAAGTGGACAACTGCAGGGTTCCCGTTGTCATCCATTTGCAACCCACGCAACCATCAGCACGACCTGCGCGCAGCACGTCCCAGCATCCGACGCTGTCGGGCGGCACAAATCTATTCATTAGCTGGATTCCGTGATCTCAATGGTCAAACCACCAATTGTTTCGTCACTACGCAAATCCAATTCAGACGAGGGAGACTGTCATCTTGACCTGTGCCGATCATAGGCTCCTGCCAAAGGTGCGAACTGCACCCTCGCCAGTGATTCCCTTACTGATGATTTCGCGAAAACGACTCTCCTTGGTCGTGAGTGCCTGGACTTTTCGGTAGACATCAGGCACCAATTCTTGTGGGACGACTACTACTCCACCGAAGTCACCTACCACAAAGTCGCCAGGTCGAACAGCAACATTGTTGATGGCGATAGGTTCCTGGAAGCTCTCGAGCCGCGATCGGGTGTCTGCTTCATTGGGACAGGCAAAGGCCGCGAACATATTGAAGCCGAATCTCCAAATGTAGTAGGGGTCGCGGACCCCACCGTCAATGACGGTGCCGTGAATACCTTTCTCCTTGCAAATGTTACAGACCAGTTCGCCCCAGTAGCCGCAGTTCATGTTCTTGCTGGTATCGATGATGGGCAAGGCAAGCGGGTAGAAATGGTCGATCATATCTGCAACGATGGTCCTCTGCTTCTCTGTGGCGGGTGTTCGGTCATTAACCCATCGGACAGTGAACGCAGGACCGGCGACATGCATTTCGGGCACCAAAGGCCTGATCTCCCCCCCCAGCCACTGATTATGAAGATCAAACTCGAAATCAAGAATGTCGGTTATGGCTGGTGTATATGACTGCTCAAACCCCTTACAGATTTCGTCCAGGGTCGGGGTTTCCATGTTGGTTCCTTTCATCAATGATGAGTGTGAGGTTCATCGGCTTGCCCCACCGCGCGATGTTCAACCGCCAACGGCTGATTCCGCTAACGATTCCATGCAATTTCCAGGCCTTGACCCAGGGTGTCGCGGAATCGCATCGATGAGACGATTGGCGGCACTGGGCCGCATGTGGATATCTATGGAGTTCACGTGAGGGATTCCACTAGTGTTTTCGATGCTTCCCATCTGGCTTCCTCTCGACCGATCGTGATCCTCCAGCGTGTCGGACCTCCCGTCCGTGGTCCAATACGTTGACACTGCACTGAGCCTCTCTGGCGCGTACTGTGGATACAATCCTCGGCGCGATTGTTCACGATAGATATGTCAAATACTGGACGACCGGTGCTCATGAGTATAGCGACCTTCTGAACGATTTGGGCCATTGTTGTTTCGTGACCATCGTTCCGCGCGTCTGATGCTGCACCAAGTGGTCCGCGCGAATCAGGGCTCCGCTCTTGCCCACCCTGAGCATAGTAGACGCAGGTGCCACTGGGTTTCGCAACATAGCTCTCGCACATTCTGTAACGCCACTAGAGGCCTAGTAGCCTCTCCGCATTGAGCCCTAGTATCAGTTCCTTGGCCCTGTCGCTAATCTCTGCATGCTCGATCTTGGCCAGCCCGGCCGAGGGGTACTGGAGAGGCAATCCCGTACCAAGAAGTACTCGTTCGGGGCCCACTTCATCCGCAAGGAGCTTCACGCCGCCAAGGGACTGCAAGCAGGAAGTCTCTATTGCAACGTTGTTGTATCGATTCATCACCGCAAGGGCATCTGCTAGCTCGCCGTAGTTGACGCCACCTATGATGAATTGTACGTGGGAGTATGCCGCCGCAATTCCGCCGATGGTCCGAACATCCAATGTTGGGAGGCCCCAGTTCATCATCAGCCTTATCGGGATGAGGACCGGCCATGCAAGCTTGCTCGCCATTTTGAGGATCGAAGCCAACCACGGGCTTTCGTCGAGCCGAAACCGGTGGTGCTGAGGGAATAAGCGGAGGCCCCTCATCCCCATGTGTTGACACTCCTCGATGTACTCGCAGGCTCTTGTCCCAAGATCCGGGCTTGCTGCCGCAAATGCTATCATCCGAGACGGCTCTTCTTTTATCACTCGCCTTGTTTCATCGTTCCCATCTCTACAGCCCGCGAAGATTGCTTTCAACGAGGTTAGAGCAATCCGATCGATCTTCCAACGATCCATCAGGTTGAGTAAGTCAGTTGGGGTCTTGGCTCTCAGCGGCCAGTAAGGCCAGACACCGCAATAGCCACATATGTCAATAACGGCCATTGAGACACTTTCTCCAGAATGCGCGATATGGCCCTGTCAGAGTCGAAAGAGATCGGCAGCGTTCGCCTCGAGGATTGCCTTCCTATCCTCTTCGTCAAGATCTGCACCTGAAACCTTTGCTAACTGCACAAACGGATCCAGTACGGGCATGTCTGTCCCGAAGACGACACGGTTTCTGCCAATCGCCTCGACGGCAGCCTCTATGTAACCCATGTCGACCTGCGAACTCGCCGTGTCAAGATAGATATTTGAATGATGGCTGGCCGTATCTACTGCCTTGTGCCAATCTCCCAAGGCGCCGGGGCATCCCCCGGCATGTGCCATGATCAGCCTCACCTGAGGGAACCGCTGCGAGAGGGCCTTGCATTCATCAGGCGTAGCATGAGCCAATACGGGGAGACTTAGTTCTTCCGCTTTCTCGAAGATCGGGTCCATGAACGGGTCGTCGACTGATGTGATGATGGCATAGTTGCCCACGCCCCCCACATTGTGTGAGACCTTGATGCCCTGCATTCCATAAGTTTCGTAACACCGTTGAATTTCCTCTACTGCCTTGCGGCCGTACCGACAGGATGAGATAGTTATGTATCCAAGGAAACGATCTGGATGTTTCCTCATTGCTACACCAGTCTCTTGGTTGCCCTCATACATATCGTAGAAGAGAGCACCCAGATGAGCACAAATGACTTTGTCAATTCCCACTCGGTCGGCGAGGTCAAGAATTTCATCTGCCCCTAATCCGAAGCCGGGAATCTTCCCAATGTGCATGTGTACGTCAATCACCATATTGCCCTTCCCTCAGTCTTGCGCCATCCTATTGCTCAACGCCCCCCTTTTCGCTCCCGGGCCCCATTTGTGTACCTATATGCGGGTCCTCGGACAAGGCGGTTCATCCGAGAGGGTCCCATCTACGAGCCGCCCCAGCCTTTCCTCATTCCTTCACCACCTTCATTCAGCAATCGCTAACCTCTGCCGCAGTCTCGCGAGATACAACGGCAATTCGGTCAGAAATCTCCTTGGCGGCCATCTTGAGCATCGAAGCCAGTTGATTCTTGGCTATCAACCGGTCAATTCTCTCAGCTGGGCCTGTCACGCTGATCGACCACGTCGGCCTCGCGAGGTTTACCTGAAGTGGGACCGCCAGACACTTCACGGTCAGTTGAGCCTCTTCATTGTCCACGGCATACCCTCGCTTACGCGTGCGATCCAATTCGGCAAGCAATTTCTTTATGTCGGTGATCGTTTTTGGTGTCAATCGGACCAGTGGAGTATGCGCATATGCGCGGCGAATCTCATCGCTTGGCCAAAAGGCCATAATTGCTTTGCCCAGAGCCGTACAGTGTGCGGGAGCAGCCATACCAACATGCGAATGTAGGTATCCTACTGGCATCAGCGAGTCCAACCGCTCAAGGTAGATTACCCTTGTACCCGTAAGCGACGCCAGATGTACAGTCTCTTTGCAATCGTCTCGTAATTTCTTGAGAATTGGCACCGCTATCTCTCGGATATTGTTCGCGCGGAGCACGGTCAATCCTAGTTGCACTGAAGCGACTCCCATGAAGTACCTTCCGCCGTGGGGGTTCTTTTGTACGTAGTCGTGGGCCTCCAATGTGGCGAGGAGTTTGAAGGCGGAGGCCGGTCTTAGACTAAGGCATTGACAGATCTCGGTCAGGCTCATTCCGGCCTCGTTCCCCCCGAGCAAGTTCAACAAATCCAAAGCTCTTGAGACGGACTGGATGATGTAGCGCGATTCAATCTGGCCCATGGGTTCCCTTTATTCGCTGCACGAGAATCGTGAATGGCCGAGCGCTTGACCTTCTGCGGAATTTTAACACGTGCCCGAACCCATGTGAGGAGGCACTTCCCGAGTACCCCTTCACAAGCGCGTGGTCCAACCATGACAAATTGTCCACGTTACTGATCCGCCCATCGTCTCGGACGTCCAATGCTCCCATGGTCCGCCCTATGAAAGCACAAGGCAACCTCGCTCTTGTCTAAGACCCCCACGCAGTTGTCCTTGCCACAGGACAAGCCTGGTATCTGATTAGTGCCATCCGAAGGAGCACGTTTCCTCCTCAAGACGAGAAATTGGCCCTCTAGTCTTTGGTGAACCTTCTAGTTACGGACCGCTGAGCTTTCGCCCACGCGCGCGAATACCAAGGGCAGCTCGGCCATGTTGAGTAGCCCCGGGGCGGCTGTCATTACCCTCGGTATGGCGTTCACCGCGATAGCAGCGGTCGCTATGTCTCCTTGGATGCCGCCTGTTATGACCATGTCTATGTCCGGACTTCCTCTGATCACGATGTGATCGCACGGATTGGGCGCCCCAATCGAAATTTCGAGGTTCATTGTGATCAGAGCCTTTTCGCAGGAAATACCCTTCTGACATTGCCTGACACCCGCAACATTGCCAACAGGAACAAGGATGTCGGTGCTTCGAACGACCTTCTCGGCCACCACCGGCTCGATACTGGACTCGGTTCTGTCCAGCTTCCAGCCAATGTGATCAGCCACCATTGCCAATGACTCCTCAAGACCTATGTGACGAATCTTTCCTTCGGATGCCCTCTTTTCGAATTCCGCGACGCTGAGACCGGCCCCCGTCTTCACCTGCAACTGGACGCGACGAGTTGAGCTATCTACGACCCGGAAGACATCAATACGGTGTATGTCCGCACACACACCAGTCAGAGCCAGGACGAGTGTGTCCATCGCAAAGCCTGGGTTGACACCTGTACCAAGCACCGCCACCCCGCATTGCTTTGCCAAGACATCGATCTTCTTCCCTAAGTCGGGGTCCTGAGCATTGGGATAGGACAGCTCCTCGCTGGTTGAAACCACTCGAAGGCCTGCCTTGAATAGCTCCTCTAGTTGTGGCATGAGATCTGACAAGGATGAAGTAGTCGCCTGTATTGCTAACTCCGCTCGAGAAGCCGATCCAATTTCAGCAAGGCTCTGAGCGACTCTAATGCCCATCTCCTCCCTTAGCCCTGCAACTTGCCCAACATCTCTTCCGATCTTGGCTGGATCAACATCTACTGCACCAACTATTTCGAGGCCGGGTCGGGCATGCGCAATCCGTACGATGTGACATCCAATTGGACCCAGACCATAGCAGAGGATGCGCGTCACAGATTCCATGAAGCGTGTGCCTCCATTCGTCTTCTTCGGCCTGAGGCAGTATTTATCACGAGAAACCACTATCGAGTCTAGTCGGGTTCGAGGGTGACTTCCATTAATCGACCCAAGCCAGACTGCGGCGTCCTTCTGCCAACAAGTCGCAGCGCCTCCCACATGGTGACCAAGTTCGCTGTCAGGACCGGTTTCCGCACGGATATCTCCAGTTGCCCAATATACGATACGCCGTGGAGTGCCGTATCGGGAACCAGTACAGCTTCAGCTTCAGGGTGATCATTCTCCCGTGTGAAACGCAGGACGGTGTCCTGTCCGATGCACCCAACCTCCTTTCCGGTCAAGATCCCCATACAACCTAGATGTACTACCTGTATGGATGCCTCATTCAAGAAAGAGCAAAAAGCTCTTGCCAGTTCTTCTGGATAAGTGGCGGCAATGGCGACGCGCGAGATCTTCAGGGCCCGTACAGCATTGAGGAATCCCAGAGAGGTGCTGGAACTGGGCACACCAAGCAGCTCGGCGATCTCACGGACCTGACGCTTGGCGCCACTCAAACCATAGACAAAGCTACCACTTGTGCATGCCCACATGCACACTCTGATGTTGAAATCACGGAGATAGTTCACCCCGGGCAATAGGTACTCAAGGCTTCCAGTCTCCAAGCAAGGTCCTATCTTGTGCTGGTCCTGGCCACCTGTGTGAACCACATGAACCTCAACCGGAGGCATCAAAGTGGCGGCTAGCCGTGAAAAGTCATCCTCAGCCGAATGCCCGGGGTAGAGGATTCCAATACGTAATGCCTCATCAAGTAGTCTCCTGCTTTCCATCAGCACCTCTTCACCATGTCAACCTGAAATGGCAGGCATCTGACACGCGCCGAGCTCTGGGATCTCAACTAATGACCTTCATCTCATGTGCAGTGTTTGAGAGGACTTGAGCGGCACCCTCGGTTATTACTATGGTCTCACTCAAGCCAATTCCCCATTCCCCCAGTTTTCTCAGTGACATCGGCAGATGAAAGACCATGCCTTTCTCAAGTGGTCTGTCATTGTTTGATCGGATGTAGAAACCAAGGTTCTCGGGCCAGCTCGGAGGATACCCAATGCCAACAGGGTAGCCATAGTCGTCATGAAAGACGACATTCTCTCGTACCGGCGAGATCTCGGAGGCCCCCGCCTTGGCCACTTGAGATGCGGGCACCCCTGGTTTGGCGACATCTAGGATTGCCTCTATAGCTGCCGATGCAGCGCGGGCAACATCAAGCAATACTCCTCTGGGCTTGTTCAATATGACCGTTCTCATCAGCGGGGCAACGTACCTTCTGCGCTCCCCCGTGAACTCCATGAGTACCGTGTCATCGTTCTTGATCCGGTAGCCACAAAAAGTACTGTGAGCGAGGCCCGCGCGATATCCAGCTGCAACAATCGGTCCCCAGCAGACGGTGTCACTGCCTTCCATGTACATTGCACGCATGATTTGGGCTGCGACTTCGCAATCACGGACTCCCGGCCTAATTGTCTCGTACGCGGCCCTCACTCCCAAGTCTGTTAGCGCAGCGGCTTGCCGCATGTAGTTGAGCTCTGCCTCGGATTTCACCAGACGGATGCACTCAACGAGCCCCCTTGAGTCTTCTATTCGAGCCAGAGGAAGTTTGCTTCTCAGTTGTGCATACACCTGCGGGTTAAGGAACCCGTCAGAGATTTCCAGCGCGAGTCTTCCCTTGTCTACCCCCAACTGGACTGAGACACTTGCGACGGCGTCATAGGGGTCGTCAAACAAAGTGTAGGTAGCCACATCTTCAAGCCAAGAACTGTTCAGGAAACGCCCCAACTCAAGAGACCTGGTCACAAATCTAAGACGCCCGTCTCGAGTCATGACGAGGCACTGGAAGTCCCAAAAGTCCTCACTGTCCATTCCCGTGAGGTAGTAGACGCTGTGCGGTGCAAGCAAGAGAATCCCATCAAAGTCACCTCGCTCCAGCGATTCTCGGACTTTCCCTATCCTCAACTTGTATTCCTCTTTGGAAAAAGCCAGCTCCTTCGGAACTTTCATTTCGCACCTCGGCGGAACCGCAGTGGGTGCCGTGGCGATGTCAAATTCATCCGCGACCTCACGCACGGCATCGAGACGAGCGGATCGATCACCCCTCCACTACAACCTTCCCTCTCTAGAGGCACGAGCGCATCTTGGATTTCGATTGCATCCGCGTTTGACGGAAAGGCCGCCACTTCCCCGAATCGATGCCTCCAAGAGTTGGACACGCTCTCTGTTCACGTCAGTAGCCAAGGTCCAGGTTGATCAGTCGAGGCGGAGGCTCACCGCGCAGGAATGCCCCCATGCTCTCAGCCCCCATCTCCACAGTACGTAGCCAGACTTCCACGACGCTGGCAGCCAATCCGCCCGTCCCCACGACGTGTGCCATCCTATGAACACCGAGGCGCGACGGCAACTGATAATGGTAGCTTGGTGGAACCCGGTCAGGATAGTCCCACCAGCAATCCGAGCCGAAGCCGGCTATAGCGCCTTCGGCTAGTGCGCGTGCTAGAGGGCCTTCCTTAACAAGTGAACCTCGACTTACATTGATGAGATAAGCCGTAGACCGCATGGCCCGCAACTCCCGTTCCCCGATGATTCCCTTCGTCTCATTGGTAAGCGGAACCGTGAGGACAATAAAGTCTGCCTGAGATATGACCTTTTGCAAGTCTTTCGGTGGAAACACTTTGTCGGCAAACTCACCCCGAAGGGTGGGATCTACCCCCAACACCTGCATGTCGAACGCTTTCGCTCGCTTCGCCAACTGCTGCCCGATGTTACCGAGGCCAATGATGCAGATTGTTTTCCTCGCCAGTTCAACGCTGCTGAAGGCTGGGTCATACATAGTGTGGAACTCCCCGTCTACCACTGCTCGATGACTTTCGAGAAGTCTCTTCGCAAGGGCCAACATCAGAGCGAACGCGTGCTCCGCTACAGCGACCGCCATTGCCCCGCGAATATTACTCACCTGGATTCCCTGGGACTTTAGCGCCGCTAGGTCCAAGCTATCGCATCCGGTATGGAGCCAAGCAATGAATTTGAGACTTCCGAGTCCTTTCAGCATTTCATGAGATACGTCCATGCAACCAATGACGGCGTCAGCGTCTGAACCAAGCTCCACGATGTCCGCCGGGTCAGACTCCAGGTGGCCCAGATCCGGTAGAGCTGGCGTTGCCACTAGCTTCGCAGCACCCGGAACATGACGATGGAGTATTTTCAATTCATCGTCGTTTGCTGGCCATGTAAGTAAAACCTTCATTTCGCGCCTCCTGACGATTCAGTGGGACAAGGGAAAACTCACGCCGCGTGCTCCTCTTTCACAAGTGCAGCGAATCTGCTTTGTCTACTGCTTGATGGCGATCCTTGTTTCGACGATTCGAAGTCCTCTAGAGAATCCAATTGTGAGTACTAGGTACACGAGTGCAATGAATGTGTAGATTTCGAAGGGGCGGAAGTTGTTTGCCACTATGGTCTGACCGACGCGGAAGAGTTCTGTAATTCCGAGTACCGAAACAAGCGTGCAGTCCTTGAGCATTGAGACATAGCTGTTTCCCAGCGGCGGTATGATGATGCGTACAGCCTGGGGGAGAACAATCCGGGTGAGAACTTGAGCACGTGTCAGTCCGAGGGTAAGTGCCGACTCCGCCTGACCCTTCGGTATCGCTTGAAGCCCTGCCCTAAAGACCTCTGCTAAGTACGCGCCATAGTTGAGACCGAGACCCAGTATCCCTGCTGTGAACGCAGTGAACTCTATACCGGTCACAATTGAAACTCCGTAATAGATCCAGATCAGACCCACAAGTAAAGGAATCGCACGGAAGGCTTCGATGTATGCTCGGCTAATCGCAAATATCGCTGGATTCTTGCTCGTTGCCGCGATTCCGGCGACCAGCCCGACTGCAAGAGAGAACAACTCGGCTATGATTGAGACCTTGAAAGTCATTTCGAGGCCTCTTGCGAAGGTGCCCATATAAGGTAGAAGTACCCCCCAATGAAATGTGTACATAGCTATCTTCCTTCTGAAGGGTTGATCATTGTCGGCATGCTTATTTCGCCAATGAAGCTCCGCGTCCTCTTCTCTCTGGGAGAGGAGAAGATTTCCCCAGGCGGACCTTCCTCCACGATGCGTCCCTCGTCAAAGAAGACGACTCTATGCGCGACGTTCGCAGCAAACCACAGCTCATGCGTGACGACAAGCATCGTCATGCCCTCCTCCGCCAGTTTCTTCATTAACTGCAGGACATCCATTACCAACTCGCGATCCAGAGCCGACGTGATTTCATCAAATAGCATCAGCTTGGGTCCCATAGCTAAAGATCGAGCGATTGCGACACGCTGTCTTTGTCCTCCGCTCAATTCCCCCGGATATGCCTTTCTCTTGTCCTTAAGATCGACTAGTTCAAGAAGTTCATTCGCGATCCGCTCTGCCTTCGCCTTGGGAAACTTCTTGACCAACCTTGGCCCAAGCGAGATATTGTCGAGGACGGACATGTGTGGGAAGGTGTGGAGGTCCTGGAAAACCATTCCGACCTTACCTCTTAGGGTTAGGGTATTTGCCACCCTCTGACCATCCACGTAGATCGTACCCTTGTCAAGTTTCTCGAGGCCGCAGACACATCGTAGAAGCGTGCTCTTTCCAGAGCCGCTGGGGCCGATAATTACGACGACCTCACCTGTACAAACTTCCATTGAGACTCCACGAAGAACCTCGAGAGCCCCAAACCTCTTGTGAACGTCCTGGATCCTCACTAAGGGCGGCCCGTACCCCGAGGAGGATGAGGACGCATTCCTTATCGAATCCGCCATCACATCCGATGGTCTGGGTGAGTCGACGTTCTTCCAACTGGTTGTCATACTTGCTTTGCTCCCTATTTGCGTGCAGATCTTCCCGACACAGGAAGTCGTCCTAGAGTACGCCCCATCCTCTGACTCTCGCGATGGCACGTTCAAAGGCAGCCACAGTGGCGTCAACATCGGACTCGGTATGAGCTGATGACAGACGCCCTCCACCATACTGGTCGATTCCTTCCAACAAGAGTGCTGCACGGATCGGCCAATTCAGCGGCCCCATCCCATTGAACAGTCTCGAAGGTTCTACGACGTCAAGTATCCGTTCAGAATCTTCGGGGTCGCAATCCTTTTGGCCGAGAAAAAGGTGGAATCCTGCCGGATCACCGTACACGCATCCACCCAGATGCGCAGATTTCAGGATATCGTTCAGGCCCATGATAAGCCTATGTGTAAGCTCAGCCGCGCGCTTCTGGGGCTTTCCTGTCGCAGCGATCTGAAGCATGGCAATACCCGCAGCTGCACTCAGGGGGTTGGCATTGAAGGTGCCAGGATGGATGACCCTCTTGTACCGGTCAGCGTCAGGTTCATCCTTGAATGCCATCAACTCCATGATATCCGTCCTTCCCACCACGGCCCCACCAGGCAGCCCTCCGGCGACAATCTTTCCGAGCGCTGTGATATCAGGCTTTACGCCGTAATATTCCTGTGCTCCACCGGGAGCAAGGCGAAATCCGGTGATGACCTCGTCAAAGATTAGAATCGCCCCATGAGCAGAGCACACGTCCCGCAGTTCTTGTAGGAAGCCGTTCCTGGTCGGTATGGCGCCACTGGAACCTCCAGCTGGCTCGAGGATAACAGCTCCCACATCTGGATCCTCAGCCATCGCTCTCTTCACAGCATCGATGGCATTGGGAGGCACCCACTTAACGTCTTTTCCAATTCCCGGGGGTAGGCCCGCCGAAGAAGGAATTGCATAAGGTGGTTTGTAGCCAAAGAGAACAGTATCATGCCAACCATGGAAATGTCCCTCAAAGCGGACAAGGCCATTCTTGCCCGTGAAAGCGCGTGCAAGCCTGATTGACAGCATGGTCGCTTCGGTTCCCGAACTGACGAAACACACTCTCTCTGCACTGGGCATCAATCGTTGGATCCACTGACCCCAGAGTATCTCGAGCTCATGGCAAGCACCGTAGTGAGTGCCCCTGTTCATCTGTTCTACGACTGCTTGCACAATAGGCAAGGGATTGTGGCCGAGAAGCAACGCCCCATGGCCCATCCAATAGTCAATGAATTCATTCCCATCTACGTCCACTTTACGGGCGTCGTAACATCGGGAAATGTATATGGGAAATGGCTTGAAGTAACGGCTATCGTGTGTAACGCCGCTTGGGAACACCTTCTCGGCTTCCTGATAGCGCCTGAGCGAAGTTGGAAACTTGCCAGCACATTCTGCCAGAATCGTTTTTGTCCCCACATTGATGCCCATGATGTTGCTCCTCAGTAACTTACAAACGACTCGCCATGTAGATGTCAGGCTGCGTCGCCTGAAGACTACATGGCGAGTTGAATCGCCTTTGAGAAGGCCAGTAGCCGCGGTTTCTATCGGTTCTCGGTGTCAAGCCAAGTCCGAGTGTGGTTTTGAGAAGACCCGCTGTGAAATACTAATCGCTCCCCCGCAATTCGCGCAGCAGCGCGATATCTTGATCAATGCCCATATCGGCTTTATACATTTTCGAGTACTGACCTGAATTTATCTGGTCGGAAATGAATAGGTCGATCCAATTCGCGAATACCAAGTCGCCAAATGGGACGGCAGGAGCAGCGGTAATGACACCGGTGAGACCATCCCCCTGATCGAAGCAGATTTTCATCTTCGACTCTGGGTGAGCACTAATGTAGGCCCCTGCCAAGATGTTGGATGCCGGCATCGCGTCCACCTTCCGCGTTGCGATTTGGAGAAACGCGTCGACTCCGCTTGCCAGCGTTACCACCTGTGCATTAGGGAAACTCTGCTTCTGAGCGAAGTCCGAATAGGTACCGGTCTGGACCGCCATTGTCACAGTTGGCTTGTTCCAATCATCAATTGTCCCGCAGTCTCGCTCTTGTCCTACGACGAGGCCCACCTTCTCGATGTGGTAGTCCTTGGCAAACGTGACAGAGAGACCTCGGGAGGGTCTAGGCGTCATCTGGGACATAATGATGTCGAACTTGCCAGATTGAAGTCCGGGGATTAGCCCATCCCATGTAGATTCGACAACCTGCTGCTTCACCCCCAAGGCGTCGGCCATCGCCTTGCCGAGGTCGATGTCAAATCCCTTGGCTTCCCCCGTCGTTGGGTCCTTGTACACACCTGGAGGGTACTCAAGATAGGCACCTTGCCGAAGCACACCACTCTTCATTATTCGGTCCATAGTAGGGGACACTCCCACGGGTACCTTAGCCGCTTGGGGAGTGGCCTGAGTGGCCTGAGGGGCCTGAGTGGCCTGTGAGGAAGCTTGTCCGCATGAAGTGAGTAGAACGGAGAAAACGAGGAGCGACACGAACAGATACATCTGCCATCGGGTACCACGCTTGTCCATCTTGACGCCTCCTATCCTTTTCCTCCCATCGAAAGGTCAACGCGGGCTTTCAATCCTTCGGATCAGCCGTTCTGTGGGTCGTGATGTCAGTCATAACACAACAACCTTCCCGGTGCCAGACACCTAGCACGAACCTTACGCCATCGATCGATGCAAGCGCAAATCAGCGCTAACTGAAGCAACCAAACTCGCAGATTCGAGAGTCAGCACCTAGAGGAGACTGCCACCACGGCTGCGCAAGCGAGTTCACTTCCACATGTATCCTGCCCAGCGCGGGCAACGATAGGGGACAATTGGAAAAATCTTTTCTAATTACCCAGTAGGCAGTATAGCACAAGACTAGCCAATGTCAATGGATGCGTCAGGGAATTGCCGAGGGGCAGGAAAGCATGTAGGCTCACCCAGAGCATAGCGTTGCCCGAACGGGCAAGGAGGGTGGGCCTACATGGCGACCGTAGAAGTCACGGTCAGGGTCAGTATACGTCAAGAGGACACGTCCTTGGAGGAATTCGAGTGATGTCATGCTGATAGACCCTCCTGCGAGCTGCCTGGGCTAACCACTCCCCACGGACGTTCGTGAGATAGGGCTCTCTGCTCACCCGACGCCAGGCCAGTGTCGTCTTCCCATGTGCGCGTCATGGACTTCTGGCAGCGACCCTTTCCCCTGCGCGAATGTATCGAGACAGGTGGTACGCTGCAAGCCTCATGTCTTCTTCGGACACCGTTTTTGGTTCGTGGCCAATGTACCCCGGGAGCATTTTGGGATTGAGCACCCAGACGGAGCTTGCCTTTGACCCCAGGTCCCCTTCGACGAACCATCCGAGGAAGACGACGGCGGGGCGAACAGGGTAGTCCTTTCCGGTACTTTCCTTGAGCATGGATCGAAGCCAGTGCGCCTCCGCCTTGGCCTGAACAATCGAATGCTGGTCCGGTGAACGGTGATCGACCGTAATGCACTTCCCGTCATATGTGACTGTTTCGGGCCCGATTTTCGACCGGGTCTTGGTTTCTATAGTGACAACCCCATGGCGGGAGACGATGACATGATCAATATTGAATCCCGATCCTACGATGTCATGAAAGACGACCGACCCCTCCTTCTTTAGCTCGTCCAGGTACTCTGCGACGATCCTCTCGCCTTCACGGCCCAACTCAAGTTGAGCGATTCGCTTGTCGAGTCTGCGGATTCGAAAAATACAATACCCTATCACCCCAACGCCGCCCAGCGAAAGGAGGTAAGGCTCTGGTCGGATCTTCGTGATCCAGCATGCCCATTCGTAGGCAATTACGCAGGCCATTGTGCATATTAGCGTCACGTAGTAGCTGAAGTCTCCAGTCCGCAACTTCGCTATTTCCTCATCCAGTGACTGACCCGGAGTCCTGAGTGGAGGCTCTTTGATTGGTGAACGTGTCTCAGTCATATTGTTAACCTCGCTTCCGAGACGCAATAGAATGCTTGTTGAAGGGGAAACAAGCGTCACGGTCAGATCTGCCTCTTGAACACTATGCTGCGGCTCCTTGCTTGTCTGCTACTCCAATCCGAGGACTGTGCTGGCCGAAAACCCCGTCCGAGATTATAGAGCAGACTTCCGGCTCACATCGTACCGGTAATCGTGATGCAATCCATTGAGGACGGGGACCGTGATGAGCCTTCCTCGCCTGGGCCAGCCTGGCACGGTCCTCTCAGGAATCCTCTGCGCAATTCCCTGGTGTGGCCGTGCCCGGTTGAAGTATTCGACGTATTCCTTGATTACCCGATGAAGTTGCCTGTCTCCGACAACCAGCAGGTGATCAAGGCATTCTCT
>Ga0187850_10001206_pt1 | contig 29152 bp, 20 predicted proteins | sample June2016WEW_4_15_FD_132436 | JGI IMG/M metagenome (GOLD analysis project Ga0187850, IMG submission 132436) | Peatland microbial communities from SPRUCE experiment site at the Marcell Experimental Forest, Minnesota, USA - June2016WEW_4_150 | ecosystem: Environmental > Terrestrial > Soil >...
TCCAATCCACGGTGTTCTCGAGATCGACCTTCTTCAGCCCCCGGTAGAGGGTGAGCCTCTGGATGATGGGGATGCCGGCCACGTCCCCGGTGATCCGCATCACCGTCTGGACAGGCCCGTTGGCCTCCAGTTCCACGCCGCCGATCACGTTGATGATGGTCCGCCCGGTTTGCGGTTCGATGTTGAGCGAATTCCCGCCCCGCTCTTCGGCGGCCGCAATTTCCAAGTCCTTGGCCACGGTGCGGCCCAGATCTTTGTCGAAGATTTCAATGCGGCCGGTGGCCCGGTCGACGGTGACCCGGTAGTATTCGTTTTCCAGAACGTGAGACCCGACGACGCGACGCGGCTGGCGGGCGTCGTTGTCGGTGTCCAGCTTGAGATTGCAGGCGTTAGGGAATGCGTCGGGCTGATCCGCCGGCGTCAGGTAGTAGGTCTTATAGCCGAGCGACGGAACACCGCGCGCGATGAATTCGAGCTCCACCGCGCGCGAGATGTTCTCGCTGTATTGTTTCACCTGGAAAGGGGTGGATGCGCCTTTCTCATCCACCAGGCGCATGGCCTTTTTGTAGTCCGCCAAATCGCCCGGCGCCACATCGCCGTACAGCGTGACGTGCGCCCTGACCACGTCGTCGCGCGTCCAGCTCAGCGGGTTGAACACCACCATGGCCGCGCTCCTCGGAAACGGTTGCCGCACGCGCTCGGCGATATTGCGCAGCGATTCGCGCAGGATTCGGCCCGCCTGCAACGAGGCGGCCTGCGCGTAGCCCACCTTGCGCTCGTCTCCGATGTCGCCGCCCTGCCCGTAATTGTTGTGGTCCATCGATTCCAGGGCCTTTTTCCACAGGGATTCGAATTCCTGCTGCGGATACTCGGCGTAGCCCAGCGCGTAATTGATGGCGGCGAATTTCTCCGCGTTCACGAGCGTATCGGTGGCGGCGATTACCGGGGGCCACAAGTGGCTCATCGAGGTGATGAGGTTGGCCCATGAAGACGGGATCTCACCGCTCACTTCCGGGATTCCCTTGGTCTTGGCCGCCGCGCGGAAATACTCCTCGGGAGTCGCCAGGCGAAAGTGCTCGCGCGCGAAACGCTGGTTCAGCACCGTAATGTTGTCGATGAGCTTCTGATTGGGCGCCCAGAGGTCGGTTCCCCAGCCGAGGTAGATGGGGCCGGTAGTGGTGGCCTGCACAATGGCCAAATCGCTCGCGATCCTCGCAAACCGCGCGTCATCCAGGTCGCGATGCAACCCCAGGTCGACGCCCCAGCCGTAGCCCTTTATGGCGTGCCAGGCGAGGACGGACGATCCGTCCGGCGCCTTCCAGCGGAACAGCGACCGGTCCGCCGGTGCCATGCGCGTGATCACCATGTAAGGCGTATCGGCCTTGCTCAGAATCTGCGGATACTGCCAGGTGTACCCCGGGATGTCCCCCAGGTGCGCGACCTGCGGATTCACCCCCAACACCTCGCGCGCGTACCGTTTTCCGTACACCAGGTTGCGCACCAGTGCCTCTCCGCGAGGGAGATTCTGATAGATGGCCGCCCACTTCGGCGCGATCTCGATGCGGCCCGCCTTGACCAGGCGCTGGAACGCGTCCAGCTCCGCGGTCCCGCGCTGGCTATCCACGAAATTGGCGACGAAGACCTCGTCCTCGAGGAGAAAGCGAAACTCCGGATTGCGCTCCGCCAGTTGAATCGCCCTGGTGATGATCCGGTTGCCGCGGCTCAGGCACTCTTCCTGCGTGCCGCCCCAATACAGGTCGAGATGCGAAAACGGCACCACGTACACCTCGCCCTTGCCGGAATTCGCCTCCTGGGCCGCCAGCCCGGCCGGCGCCAGCGCCAGTAAACACATCAACCCACTTACAAGTCGCATGTCACGTCCGTTCCTGCGGGGATAGTAGCATGGGCACGGCCCGCCAACCTATTGAATTGTCGTAAATGATCTTTAACTCTTATTGAATCGAGCGCGGCGGGCCGGAACGGCTGCCCGGAGCAGGCGCAGGTTCTTGAGTTCGAGATTGCGCGCAGTGGCGATAAAGGCCTGCACCGAACGCGGCACATAGCTCGATTTCCGCCGGATTAGCGCGATTTTGGAGTACAGGGGCGGCTCGGCCTGACGAATCATGCTCAGGCGCCCCTCTTTCACGTCTCGGTTCACAACCCACAATGGCAGCATGGAAATGCCGAGGCCGGTCCGCACCATGGACTTGATGAAGTCGGCGTTGTCAAAGCGCATGACGACGTTGGGCTCGAATCCGTGCGCCGCGAAGTAACGGTCGATGGGCTCCTCCATGCGCGAGCCTTTGCGAAACAGGATGAAAGGAAGGTTGCTCAGATCCGTCAGGCGCGGCTGCCGTGGCGGCTGGCGCAAATGCGATACCAGCACCAGCTCGAAATCCCAGGAGGCCTCCACGGAAAAACCACCGCTTTCGACCAGATCCGCGGAAACCACCAGCGCCAGATCGAGGGAGCCCCTGCTCAGATCCTCCAGGAGCACGGGCGTATTCCCCGTCTCGACCAGCAGCTCGACGCCGGGATTGGCGCGGCGGAACTTCTTCAGAATAATCGGCAGCACGTAGCTGGTAGGTCCCGTGCCGATGCGCACCAGACCCCGCTTCATGCCCTTCCATTCCTCGAGGGCTGACAGCGCCGAGTCGTACTGCGCCAGCAGGTCTTTCAAATAGGGGAGAAGGACTTCGGCCGCTTGTGTGAGCTGCAAGTACCGCCCGACCTTCTCATACAGCGGAACGCCCAGCTCCGCCTCCAGAATTTTGAGCTGCTTGTGAATGGCGGGCGGGCTCAGGTGCAGTTGTTCGGCGGCCAGCGAGATGCTCCCCAGTTCCGACACCGCGACGAGGCTGCGCAGCTCCCTTAGTTCCACCAGGGACAAAGTAGCACGTTTCACCGGAAGTGAATGATGCGCGCGGTTGACGCGCGCGTCGCAACCTTACACGTACGGAATACCCAGCGCGTCCATCGCGCCCTTCATGTAACCGATGGCGAGCACCTTCCCGCCCATGGCGTAGCCGGGGCGGTCGTTGGATTCCCCGTCCAGCGTGGGCGCGTGGTCCGGCCGAATGGGGCCTTCGAATCCGCATTCGTGGTAGATGCGCAGCATCTGCGCCAGATCGACCGGGCTGTTGTCGTGGAAGGTCTCGCGGAAATGCTCGCGCGTGCCTTCCACGTCGCGAAAATGCACGAAGAAGATTTTTTTCCGCGCACACCACTCGCGGGCCAGAGCGGCAATGTCTTCGCCCATCAGCTTGAAGTTAGCCTGGCAGAAGGTGATTCCATTCACCGGACTGGGCACCATGTCCAAGATGCGGCGATAGTTGGCGGCGCTGGTCAAGATGCGGCCGATGCCCCGAAGCGGGGAGACGGGCGGATCGTCGGGATGCAGGGCCATTTTCACGCCCGCCCGCTCCGCAACCGGAATCACCGCCCGCAGGAAGTATTCCAAATTGCTCCAGAGCTTTTCCTCGCTCACCTCGCCCCATTGGGTGAGCCCCTGGTTTCTGGCAGCCTGGTAGTCAAATTCGCTGATCAATGCGCCGCCGCGCGCGGGAATGTCGGTCTTGGTGCGGTACCACCCGATACCGGCCATCCAGTTGTAACAGACCATGGGAATGCCGGCCTGGCCCAGCGCCTGGATGGCGGCCACGTAATTCTCGATCTCTTCGTCGCGGCCGGGCAACCCGAGCTTGATCTTTTCGGCCGGCACCGGGTGGCTCTCCACGCCTGCGAAAACCATGCCGGCAGCCTGGAAATCAGCCTTGATCTTCCGCACGGCTTCGAGGTAGCGGACGCGGGGGATCTGGCTGAGCGCCGGCGAGACCCCCACAATGGCATGCGTGATGCCGATCTGGCTGGCGAGACGGATCTTGTGATCTTCATCCAACCCGAACAGCTCGGCGAGCTGGATACCCCGGCGATTGGGGTCCGCGGGCTTTCGCATGGGTGTGACCGCTGCCGCGCTGGAAGCCGGCGCCGCCGCCGCGGTCAATGCCGCGAGCGTTCCTTGGATGCAGTTTCTGCGACTCATGCGGGCCATCTCCGTGCACCTCCGCCATCCGTGGATTTTTCCACGCTCCCATCATCCCGGACAACCGCCATGGATGCAATTCACCATTTCTCAAGCGCGCTTCACCGCGAGTGAACAGTCAGGCCGGCTCCCTCAGCCGGACACCGTTGGTGAGGATTAGCCAAAAGTGAACGATCTTTGAAAAAAATTCAATTGCATTGCGGACATCCCGGTCTTATGTTCATCCTGAGGTAGCAGGCTCCCAGGAGTTCTCGTCAAGCACGTGAAAGGATGAATATGCGTTCTCTGATTCGACTTGCGCTTGTCTTCGCAGCCGCTCTGGCGATGGCTTTTGCCCAGACGACGAGCGGTTCGCTTTCCGGCAACGTCGTGGACGCTCAAGGGGCGTCAATGGTTGGGGCCAGTGTAACCGTCAAGAATATGGAGACCAACGTGGCCTTCAGCGCCAAGACGGACGCGTCCGGCGCGTTTGTGATCGTGGACATGCCGCCGGCCAGGTACTCGCTCACGGTCGAGCAGGCCGGCTTCAAGAAATACCAGCAGGTGGATATTGTCGTTACCAACAACACCAGCGTCTCAGTTGGCCACATCACTCTGGAGGTCGGGCAAATAACCCAGACCGTGGAGGTGGTGGCGCAGGGCGAGCAACTCCAGGCGGAGTCCGCCGAGCAGGCCACCAGCATCGTCGGCACGCAAATCGAGAACACCCAGGTGAACGGCCGTAGCTTTCTCGCGCTGCTGACCCTGGTCCCCGGCATGTATACCGACGGCGACTTCTCGACGGCCAACAACCAGACGGGAAACATCTATTCCAACGGAGCGCGCGGCACCACGTTCAACGTTTCGCTGAACGGCGCGAGCAATATCGACACCGGCAGCAACACCAAGATGATGGCCACCGTGAGCCTGGACACAGTGCAGGAGTTCCGGGTCATGACCAGCAACTTCGACGCGCAATACGGCAAGAATTCGGGCGCCCAGATCATCGTGGTAACCAAGGGCGGCAGCGCCAGCTTTCACGGCAGCGGCTACTGGTATTTCCGCGATCGGGGCCTCAACGCTAACAGTTGGATCAATAACCGCGACTCGACGGCGGCGGCTCCACTCCCGCGCGCCGGCTACCACTTCAGCTACGAGGGGTACACCATTGGCGGGCCGGTTTACATCCCGCATCGATTCAACACCGCCAAGAACAAGCTTTTCTTCTTCTGGAGCGAGGAGTATCAGCAGCAACTGATTCCCGAGACCTTGCACAAGGTCACGATGCCGACGGCGCTCGAGCGCCAGGGGGACTTTTCGAAGAGCTTGACCAACAATAACTCGACGACTCCCGTCACCATCAAGGACTCTCTGAGCAACGGAGCGGCCTTCCCGGGCAACGTGATTCCGCAGAGCCGGCTGTACGCGCCCGGCCTGGCCGTGCTCAACCTCTACCCGCTGCCCAACGTCAGCGGGCAGGTCAATTATAACTACCAGTCCCAGGTTTCCAGCTCGGAGCCGCGCCACGAGCAGCATCTGAAGATGGACTACAACGCCACGGCGAAATGGCGGTTCTCGGGGTCTCTGACGAACCTGCCGAGCGACGCTCTCACCGGGGTTTACTGCCCCTCGGGCTATTCGTTGTGCCCCAGCTTCCCGCTGACCCCCATTCAGTACAAGCACCCCGGCTACGTTCTGACCTTGAACGCGACCACCACCATCAGCCCGACCATGGTGAACGAAGCCTTGTTCGACATCGCGCACCATCCGGTGACGGTGCTGCCGACGGACCCGAACGCCCTGACGCGCGCAACCACCGGCATCAACCTGCCGACTCTCTACACCCCTTACGAAGACTGGATCCCCAGAATCAGCTTCAACGGCACGCGCATTCAAAACGCCCCCTCGCTCGACACCGGCGGCGGCGAATGGACTCCATTCAAGACCTATAATTCCACCATTGAATGGATCGACAACTTCAGCAAGGTCTTCAACAAGCACCTGGTCAAGGCGGGGGCCTTCATTCACAGAAACCGCAAGAACCAGAGCGCCTACGCCAAGACCGGCGGGCATTACGACTTTGGCGACAACAGCGCCGACCCGTATGACACCAACTTCGGCTTCGCCAACGCGGCCATCGGCACTTTCTATTCCTTCACTCAGGCAAACCAGTACCTGGTGGGCCAGTATCGCTATACCAACGCCGAGTTTTACGTGCAGGACAGTTGGAAGGCGATGCCGCGGCTCACAGTCAATTATGGCGTCCGCGCCTACTATATCCAGCCGTATTACGACAAGGGTGAGAATACCGCCAATTTCCTGCCGAACCTGTACGATCCCAAGCAAGCCGTGCGGCTCTACTGGCCGACACTGGACGCCAGCGGCAACCGGGTGGGGATCGACCGCGCCACGGGACAAACCGTACCGGCGACCCTGATCGGCTTGATCGTGCCGGGGTCGGGCAGCTTCAGCGACGGCGTCCTGCAGGCCGGGAAAGGCATCAGCCCATACCTGATGAAGAGCCCAGGCATTCTGTGGGCGCCGCGCGCCGGCCTGGCGTGGGACGTCACCGGCAGCCACAACCTGGTTTTCCGCGCTGGCGCCGGGGTCTACTACGACCGCTATATGGGCAATGACATTTTCAACATGATTATCAATCCGCCCGCGATTCTGCAATCCACGATATACAACGATCTTGCTACCAATATTGCCAAGAGCACCCAGTATCTGAGCCCGTTCAGCCTCAGCGCGATCGACTACAACGGAAACATCCCCACGGTGGTCAACTACAGCGCCGGCATCCAGGCCAAGCTGCCCTCGGCCATCCGGCTGGATGCAGCCTATGTGGGATCCATCAGCCGTCATCTGATGGAGACGATCAACCTGAACGCGGTGCCGTACGGCGGCTACTTTCTCCCGCAGAATCAGGACCCCACCAAGGTGAAGTCGAGCCCGACGGCGATTCTCGGCTCGAACGCCTACAGCGCGAATTTCCTGGCGCCCTATCAGGGGTACAGCACTATCACGGAGGAGGGTTTCGGCGCCACCGCCAACTTTAATTCCATGCAGGTCAAGGTGGACCGCTGGTTCGGCAAGGGGCTCTTCCTGGCAAGCGCGTTCACCTGGAGCAAATGCCTGGGCACGGCTTTTGGCGACGGCGATAGCTTCCGCATCGATAACCTGTCGCGTTACGCGCTGTACGCGCCGTGCAGCTTCAACATTCCCCTGAACTTGACCTTTAACTACGTCTACCAGTTGCCGGGAGCCAGCCACTGGGGACCGCTCAACAATCCGGCGACCCGTGCCGTATTCGACGGCTGGCAGCTTTCGGGCCTCACAACTTTCCGCAACGGGACGCCCTATACGGTGGGCTTCAGTATTCCCAGCTATGGCAGCCAGCAACTTACCGGATCGGACCAAGGTGCGCGCGTGGTCATAGTCGGCGATCCGCTCAAGGGCACCTCGAGCGATCCGTATAACCGTATCAATCCCGCGGTATTCCTGCCGCCGCAGGTGGGCAGCATCGGCACGGAGTCGTCCAAGAACTACCTGGTGGGACCGGGCGTAAACGAGTGGCAAATGGCGGTGCAAAGGAACATACGGATCACCGAGAAGGCCAAGCTCCAACTCCGCGTCGAGGGTGTCCGAAACGTGTTCAACCACACGCAGTTCAGCGGCGTCAACAGCACCATCAACTTTGCCGGCATCAACAACCCGACGATTACGAACCCGGCGTACAGCTCCACCGGGGTTCTGAACAAGAGCGGTTTCGGCACGATCAACGGCGTGCGCAGCCCGCGCGTCCTGCAACTTGTAGCCCGGTTCACCTTCTAAGCCTTTGGCGGGGCGGTATTACGCCTCTGGCGGCGGGCACCGATGTGCGCAAGGATGGATGAGGAAGCGAGCAACCCGTGGGACCGTTCCTGACGTTCGGCTTGAACTACCGAAGAATGCGGTGGGTGATCGCCGCCTGGCTGACCCTTTCGACCGTTCTCAATGTGGTCGACAAGCAGACGCTGTCGATCCTGGCCCCGCTGCTGCGAGACCAGTTCCATCTGAGCGTGCAAGGCTATTCCAACATTGTCACGGCCTTTATGGTGTCCTTCACGGTGATGTACACCGTGGGCGGCCGCTTGGTGGACTGGATCGGCGAACGAATAGGGATGGCCGCTTGCATTCTGTGGTGGTCGATCTGCACCATGCTGACGGCGCTGGCGCAGGGCGCCTGGAGCCTGGGCGTGATTCGCTTCCTGCTTGGCGTGGGCGAGCCTGGAAATTATCCCGCCGCGCTGCGCGCCACCGCGCGCTGGTTTCCCAAGGCGGAACGCGGGCTGCCCATCGCGTTCTTCTCTTCCGGCGGCGCCGTTGGCAATATCATCGCGCCTCCCATGGTGGCCGGCGTAACGCTGCTGTTGGGATGGCGCGCAGCGTTCCTGATCCCCGGGTCTCTCGGCCTGCTGTGGCTGGCCGGCTGGCTGGCCATCTACCGCGTGCCGGCGCAGTATCCCGGCATCACCCGCGAGGAATTGCAGCAGTTGGAAGCCGGCGAGGAGGCCGCCGAAAAGGGCACCGTGCCGTGGACCTCTCTGTTAAAGAACCGCAATGTACTCGGCTTGGTCCTCTCGCGGTTCGTTTCCGACCCGGTTTGGTACTTTTACCTTTTCTGGATTCCGGAGTATTTGAGGAGGGAACGCGGATTCAGCTTGGCCGATATCGGCCTGTATGCCTGGATACCTTTTGTGGCGGGGGCGATCGGCGGGATGACAGGCGGGCACGCTTCCGACATGCTGATCGCGCGAGGCGTGTCGCCGGCTCGCGCCAGGGCGCTCATTCTTTACATATCGGCGGGCATGGCTCCGCTGGGAATGCTGACCAGCCGGGCGCACTCCGCCGGCACGGCGATTTTTCTGATCGCCGTGATGGCCTTCGTGGTGTACTCCTGGTTCATCAATACCGCCGCCATGATTCCCGACGTCGTTCCCGAGAAGGCGGTAGGCTCGGTGCTTGGTTTGATTGGCAGCGCCGGGAGTTTCGGCGGCGTCTTGTTCACTCCGGTGGTGGGCTTTCTGCTTTCCCACTACTCCTATGCCGTGGTTTTTGCGGCGGCCGGATCCTTGCACCTCGTCGGGGCTTTAATTCTTCGGGTTCTCTTGAAAGAAAGAGCGGCGAATGCCCGTGTCGAGGTGATGGCATGAGACTCCAGGGAAAGGTGGCGATCGTAACCGGCGCCGGACGCGGAATTGGCCGCGCCATCGCGCTCGGTTACGCGCGCGAAGGCGCCGCCGTAGTTCTGAATTACAGCCGGTCCCGAGAGGCGGCGGACGACGCCGCGAAAAGCATCCGGGCGAGCGGCGGAAAGGCCGTGGCCGTTCGAGCGGACGTCTCCAGCCTGGAAGACCACGAGACCCTGATCGCGGCGGCGCTCCAGGAATTCGGCGCCTTGCACATTTTGGTGAACAACGCCGGCATCGAGATCCACGAACCCGTGCTCGAAGCCAGCCTGGAAACCTGGGAGCGAACCATCGGCGTGAATCTCAAGGGAGCTTACTTCTTGAGTTGTAAAGCGGCGTCCGCGATGATGCGCTCGGGCGGCGGAAAGATCGTCAACATCTCGAGCGTCCATGACGTGGAACCGCTGCGCAACCGCGCCATCTATTCCATCAGCAAGGGCGGGATGATGATGCTGGTGAAATCACTCGCATTGGAGCTGGCGGAATACAACATCCACGTCAACGCGATTTCTCCCGGCGCCATTCTCACGGACATGAACCGGAAACACCTCACCGAACCCGCCCGGCGCGATCGGCTGATCGGGCAGATTCCGGTGGGCAGGATCGGAGATCCCGAGGACATCGTCGGAGCGGCGGTTTTTCTGGCTTCTTCCGAGTCGGACTATGTGACAGGCACGACCATCTACGTCGATGGAGGACTTCTTTTGCTCTAGCTGGAAAACTTCGACCAGGGTAATCAAATGGATTCAACAAAGAAAACGGCAATCATCAACATGGAAGAAATCTGCGCGCGCTACCAGCGGCTTTACGCGGGCGCGGTGTACGACGTGCTCGAGGGCTTGGGATATCCCAACCAGGCGTTGAGTCACCACCTGGCGGCCCTGGCGCCGGGTATGAAGCTGGCGGGCCCCGCGTTCACGGTGAAGGGCACACTCACCGCCGAACGCGACGAGGCCGGCCGCCACTCACGCATGAAGATGGTTTGCAGTATGAAGTATCCCTGCGTCGAAGTCCGCGATCAAGGAACCCCGTTCAACGTTGCCATTTACGGAGAGCTCAGCGCCACCACGGCGCGCGCCCACGGAGCGGTTGGCGCGCTGATCGATGGTGGAACCCGCGACACCGGCCACCTGATCGCCATGGGTTTTCCGGTTTTTGCCCGCTATCGCTGTCCCATCGAAGCCTTTGGGCGTTATACCATGCTCAAGTGCCAGGTTCCCATTCGCATCTCCGGCGAGCTGACGGAGACCGTGGAAGTCAATCCCGGAGACTTCATTTTCGGCGAAGAGGATGGAGTTGTGGTGGTTCCCAAGGACCTGACACTACCGGTTCTCCAGGAGTGCGAGCGGATCAAGGGACTCGAAGACCAGGCCCGCCACGATTTCGCCCGCGGAGACGACCCGGTCGAAGTCTTCCAGCGCTACAAACGCTTCTGATGCCTTGCCGCTCCAGGATGTGGGCCGGCTCGGCCTGTCACGCCACTGGAGGGACCCGCGTGAGGGTTGATCGAAACCATGTCGCAGATTAAAGTGGCTGTCGCAACGCACGATAGTCTGGGCGAGAGCCCCGTCTGGGATTCCAAGTGCGGTTGCCTGTATTGGGCTGACATAACGGGCCGGCTGGTTCACCAATGGCATCCCGCCTCCGATACTCGCCGAAGCTGGGCATTGGAGGAGAAGGTAGGATCAATAGGCCTTCGCGCCTCGGGTGGACTGGTTCTTGCGCTTCGCTCCGGAATCGGTCTTTTCGATATCTCCGATGCGAGCTGCACCTTTCTGGTGAGATTGCACGCCGATCAGCCCGACATGCGATTCAATGACGGCCGGTGTGATGCGGCGGGCTGCTTCTGGGTGGGTTCGATGAATGACCGGACGTGCGGACCGGAAGGCTCCCTGTATCGTTTCGACCCGCAGCATCGCCTGCAAGAGAAGCTTTCTGGCATCTGTATCCCCAACAGCCTCTGCTGGGCACCCGACGGTCGCACCATGTATTTTTCAGATTCGCGCCAGGGAGTAATCTGGGCGTTCGGCGTCGATCGCGCCGGTGAGATCGGTTCGCGGCGGGTTTTCGCGACGATCACCCCTCCGGGAGTCCCCGATGGCGCGACGGTCGATTGCGAGGGCTTCGTGTGGTGCGCACTATATGGAGGGTGGTCAGTGGCTCGCTTCGCGCCCGATGGCCGACTGGACCGGATCACGCGCTTGCCGGTGCAGCAGCCCACGAGCTGTGCTTTCGGCGGACCGGATCTCGATACCCTCTACGTGACGACCGCCCGGCAGGGTCTCGATCCGGATGTGCTCCGCCATCAACCCCTGGCCGGAGATGTTCTCTCCCTTGACCCAGGTGTTAGAGGCTGTGTCGAGTCTAGATTCGCTGGCTGATCCCGTCGGAGTCGAAGCCGCTAGTGAGTCCGGCTGTCGGCGGCCATTGCAATGAAATAAGTTATTTACGCATGGTCGGGGCGGGCAGATTCGAACTGCCGACCCCCTGGGCCTGAGGCACCGCGCTACAGGGCTGCGCGACGCCCCGACATTTGCTAGTATATTCATTTTAAATCACTTGCCACCTTTTTCCAAACCCGTCCCACATTCATGAGAGCTTCAACGCTGTAGGATTGCCCAGGCTCGGAGGGTGTGCCACAACCGCTGATCCTCGTGGGCCTCTGTGGGACCAGGGCAGCGATTTACGGTCCTGCGGAGGATCCTCCGTCAGAAGATCCCAACGGCAAGTGTTGGGATTTGCCTACATCTCGTGAGTAGATTTGATAGCGATCCCGGTACAACCCTTTTAAATTCAGTCGATTTTCCACCGTCGTCCCCTCTGGCTTGTTCGGCATTCCGGTTGCCTAGTTTCAAGGCGTGGAGAGGCAAGATGCTCGAACAAGACAAAGCCCGAAACGAGCCCGACTCACGTCTGAGGCTCTTCGCCCGGTCGCCTCCTCTCGGGGGGCGCTGCGGCGCCTCATTCCGGTGGCATCCGCCACGACTGGAGAACGAAAATGAAGAGCAGCGAACAAGCCGGAACGCACGCTGAGGGCCAATCCGCTGACCGGCAGCCCATGTCCGCATGGCCTAGTATAGTTTTGGAGTTGACGCGACGAAAACTGAGCAATGGTTTCGACGTTGCGGCCGCCCAGCACGAACTCTACGAATCCTTACTGCAAGAGGCCATGCGGACGACGCCAGCGAAGCGCGGAAGCGTTCGGCTCTGTGACCGGGGATGCCGACACTCCACCTTCTACGTCACTGCGGGTGATGGGTGGACAAATGCGATTCTTCAGCGTGTGTACAAGTATGACGAGCCAAGTGCCTGGGCCCATGTTGTCCGAACGGGCCGACCGTATCTCATTGAAGACGTATCGGGAGCAGGGGACTTCCAGCCACTGTGGCCTGACGTTCAGTCACATGTTTCCGTGCCGATATCTCTTGGTGAAGAAATAGCGGCGGTCCTAAGCCTCGATGCCTTCGAGCGATCCGCATTCCAGTCTGATCATGTCTCACTGTTACTTCGTCTGACGGCAGAGTGCTCGAATCTACTCGCCCGGTTCGCTTTGCTGAAGGTAACGTGGCTCCACGATCTAGAGCGCTTTCTTGCCCGTGAAAGTGACGAAAAGACATTATGCGATGGCGCTGTCGACCGCCTAAGAAATCTTGTTGGCGTTTCGGGATGTTCCATTTTTCTGATACGTCCTGGAAGCGACACCCTGACACTGGCAGCGACCACTGGTATTAAGCAGCGACCTGACGAAGTACCGAAATATGAACTTGGCGAGGGCCTAACCGGTTGGGTCGCCAAGCACGCGACAACGCTTCGTCTGCGCGACACGCGCGACCAACTCGAGCTTGCTCAATTTGGCGATGACCTTCGCTGGCGTAACCTCTGGCCCGAGGAAGTCGATCGTTTCAGTTATTTGGCCGCGCCGCTCGTTGGTGAGAGCAGGGTGATCGGGGTCGTCAGGCTCGCCAGCAAAGAGACAGGGGTCGATTTTGAGGTCGAAGACGAGATCCTCCTTGAACGAGTGGCAGAGGGCCTGGCGGTCTCCATCAGCAACATTTGGACAGTCAGCGAGATTGGAAGGCTGAACGAGCGTTTGGCTGAGACGTTGGAACTAGAGAAGGTCTGCCGCGTGATCACCGAGCAGGGACTCCGGCTCGTAGGGTATGATTCTGGTCACATTCGTGTTTTCGATCCCTCAACACGCAATCTGCGACTTATGTCGGCCAATGGCCCCTTGAAGGACATGTTCCCTGCCATTCGGGGGCTCGGCGAAGGGATCTCAGGCGTAGTTGCGTTGACGAAGAAGGAACAGTGCGTGACCGATCTCCCCGCGGCCTACGAGTTACTCAGTGCCGTTGAAGCAGGGGGCGGTCCTCCCCGTGTCGCATTGCTTGCGAAGGCCTTGTCAGTCGCCTCCTTTCCGCTGATCGTTCAGGATGAACTTGTGGGGACGCTTAGCATGTACTGGGCAACTCGGCACACCTTCACAGCCGCGAAGGTCAATATGATGAGGGGTATAGCCTTTCGGGGTGCCCTTGCGATCCGGGCTGCGTTATTGCACCAGCACATGGAAAACGAGGTGAAGCGTAGGGCCGCGCCGCTCGCGGGCCTCCACGAAATCGTGCTGGCGTTTGCCCGAATCCAAGACTCGCAGGGGCTGCTGGACAATGTTCTGCAAGCCGCCTTGAACGAGGCAAGGTTGACATCCGGTTCCATCTGGCTCTGCAACGGAGAGACTTGGGAACCTAAGGCGGCCAGAGACGAGCTTTATGGGGACATCCTCTCTCACCTCCCCGCGTCAGTCAAGGTCCCGGAAGACAGACTCAGACACGTGGTTAAGCATGGGCGACCGACCGTGATTCCAGATCTCGCTGTCCATTCGACGCGGGAGCGGATCACAACACAGTACAAAGACACACTTCTCGCGGAACTCGCGCAGGCGTATGTTTCCGCGTTAATAGTTCCCTTTGAGATCGGCTCACAATATATTGGTTTACTCGCTCTTTCTGCTAGAACCTCTCACGTGTTCTCGCAATCGGTTGTGGAGTATTTGGAAATTCTCGGCGCCTACGCTGCTGTGGCAATCCAGCTTGCGAGATTGCGCGAGGACGCGAACACGCTTCGACTCGTCCAACCCTTGGCCATGATGGGTTCAATGATGTCTGGCTTTCAGCACGAGTTACGCAATGTCGCCAACCGACTTGCCACAGCCTTGGACAATGTTGAGGATCCAGGTATTCGCTTCGAAGAGATCCCTAAATATACGCGCAGAATGCGATTGGCCACGGATAAGCTGAGTTCGGTCTGTAGCGATATGGCTCTTTTCGCGGGCACGGGGCGTGGCACCGCCATCGAGGCTGTGAACCTGAATCAAGCAGTGAGAGCGGCTCTTGATCAGACCACCATCCGTGAACATCAAAATATTCCATGTGATCTGCAGTTCACCGAACCGCCCCCAGTCGTACGGGGCAACCCGGTGCAGCTCCGACATTGCATGGTGTTCATCATTAGCAACGCAATTGAAGCCATGCCTGACGGCGGGCGGCTTCTGATCAAAACCACCGCCCTTGCTGATTCCTTCAAGGTGCGCGTCCAAGACACCGGCGTGGGGATGGACTCAGTGACAGTTGCCAGATGTCGGGATCCTTTCTTCACTACAAAAGGGGACAGCGGTGGTACGGGGCTGGGGTTGTCCATTGTGGAGGGGATCATGAAGCTGCACGGCGGGAACATTGATATTGACAGCGAACCCAACAGAGGCACGATAATCACTTTGTTCTTCCCTAGACAGGAGACTACATACTATGCCGAAAGTACTGATCGCGGATGATGAGAGCGATTCTGTAGCAAACATCGTGGACTACTTGCGGCGCCGCGGCTGGGACTTGTCGAGCGCCCCGAATGGGAAAGAGGCTTTGGAGGTGTTAGACGACTCCTTCGATGCCGTCGTATTGGATCTGAGGATGCCGGTAATGGACGGAGAGACTACGTTTAATGAGATAAAGAAGCGTCCCCATTTGGGGCACCTCTGCGTAGTCGTCTTGACGGCTTATGGGGAGGTGGAAGGCGCTGTCAGGATTATTCGCCGAGGCGCATACCAGTACCTCCAGAAACCGTTCCGGTCCGAAGACCTTATGCGGATTCTCATCTCTGGAATCGCCTGGCAGAAGGCGCATGTGCTTAGAGGCAGTATCCTTAAGTGCTTCAACGCTGAGCAGGTCCTCCGCCACATTCGTTTGGTTGTTGCTGGTACTCTTCATCCCGACAGGATGGACATCATGCTGCTTGGTTCGGAAGGCCAAGTCATTGGTGGTGAACCTGTGGACATCGTGGGGTCCCGTGACGGTGGCCGGAAGTTTGCACGCCATGTGGTCAAGTCAAAGCAACCACTGCTTGTGCACAACGACACGGCGGCGTGGCAGGCCGTGCTACCGAATGCGCGCAGCCTCCTCGTTGTTCCTATACCCGGACGGGATGACACTGTCTCAGGTGTGATTCACATCGAGAGCGTGGGGGAAGCCGTCGACGAGAGTTGGATCGACGTGCTGCAGTACCTTGCTGACCTCACCGGCATTGGACTTGAGATAGCGGAAGAAGTCGACCAACAGTTTCGGCGCGTGCAGAGTATGGTTGATGAGCTAAGTCACCATATTTCCACGCCGCTTCAGGTGATCAAACTGCAGGTGCAAACACTAGCTTCCAAAGAACTTGAAGGCGAACTCCCGCAGTCAATAGCGAGTCGGGTCCGGGACAGGTTGAAAGCGATCGAGAGAAACGCGGATGCGATTGCCGAGGTGCGTGACTATCTTCGTGATGTCTCAAGGGATCTGAAGGTTCATAAAACAGAAGTGGATCTGCTGGAAGTCCTCGATGCCTGCCGTCAGGAGTTCGAGGGCGAACTCAAGGAAAAGCATATAGTCCTTACGGTACCTGACAGGCTGACTCAGGAACTCCTGATCGAAGCAGATCCCAACCTCATTCGGTACTCGTTCCAGTGTTTGCTCCAAAACGCCATCGAGGCGATCGATGAGCGGCGGAAACGGGATACGCCAGGAGCGACCACGGCGGCAGGAGACTGCATCACTATCACGATTGAGCTTTCCGATCCGGAAAGAGTTTTGGTGGGTATCAAGGATACCGGCGTTGGCATAGCGCCGGAGAAGCGCAATCGGCTTTTCGAACCTTTGTTCACAACCAAGAAGCTGAACGGGCGTGGTGGCATGGGGTTGTTCAGTGTACGACGGGTTTTGAACATGCACGGTGGGTCGATCATAGAGAGAAGCACCCCGGGCGAAGGCGCAGATTTCATTGTCACGTTGCCGAGGAAGTGAGGCCGCCATCCGATGTCTCATCCAGACCTTGCCATCGTGATCGGAAGCCCTGCGGATCACCCTATCCGAGAGGAAGTAGAACGCCTAGCCAAAGGCAGTGGTTTTGAGTTCGTTGAGAAGGCAACGCATCATGAGGCCGCCGATCTTCTGAGTGCCGAGCCTCAATTAGGTTCGGGCCGTGCGTTCATACTGCTCTGTTCGCAATGCGTAGTCCACGATTCGCTGCCCAATGCCGTAACGGTCTTGAGAGCTCGGCGCCCCGATACCGGAAGAGTTGTGGTTTATGCTCAGGACGAATGGGCTGGCGACGTGGCACTCAACTGCATTCATGCCGGTGCGTACGACTACCTCGTTCCCGGATATATCCTTTCTGAGTTATCACGCCACATCATCTGGGCGTTTCAAGGAGGTACGCCGCATGCCGAGTCTCCATATACTGTCTATGAGGGGGTCAGCGGCCTTGCGACGGATGCAAAGGTTTTCATCGCCATGCCGTACAACTATGATGGTTTTCAGCATTACCACTTGGGTGTGTCCGTCGCGTTAACTCATCTCGGGCTCAAGCCCGTCCTGGCTTCCGGCACGATGCGGCCGACCTTCCTGCGGACCGAGGTTCACCGCCTGATTGATCAGTGTAAGCTCGTGATTGCGAACGTATCCCAATACAGTCGGGAGGGTGTCAACGCTAACGTCATCGAAGAAGCGCAATATGCAGAAGACAAAGGCATTCCCGTTCTGCAGATTCGGTGTCGCGATCCACGCAAGGGCGGGAGGAAGACCGATATAGCAGATCGGCTTGGGCTTCTGCGGCTAGATTACTACGCTTGCGCTGATCTTGCAGTGAAGTTATATTTTGGTATAATGCCGTGTTTGCAGACTCAATGATCGACAGACGTGTATGCGCAAGATTCGACTCCTAGTTGTGGACGACGATCCGGATGCTGTGGAAATCGAGCGCGAGATCCTGGAGGACCAGGGATACCAGGTCGCGATGGCCACTTCTGGTGAGAGAGCCCGGGAGCTTCTGGAAGAGCAGTTCTTTGATCTTTTGCTTTTGGACGAACGCATGGCGGGGATCGCGGGAACTGAACTGCTCGCCGAGTCTAGGAGGCGATACCCTGGAATTGGCGCGATTTTTATCACCGGTTACGGCGATTTGCGCTGCGCCGTGCGAGCATTGCGAGCTGGCGCGCTGGATCTGTTACAAAAACCAGTTGACCGCACAACGCTGCTGGCGGCCGTGCGCCGCGCACTCGACGAATCACAGGTTGTACGCGAAGGTCGGTACTATCGGCACGAGGCTCAGACACAGGCGTCCTTTTCGGAAGTCATCGGAAGCAGCAAGGCCTTGCAAGATACGTTGCAGATGGTCAAGCTCGTAACGGCCACCGATGCGGTTGTTCTCCTGCTTGGCGAATCCGGGACTGGGAAGGACTTGGTGGCTCGCGCCATTCACGGTCAGGGGCCTCGCAAGCACAGACCATTTATCGCGGTGAATGCCAGTGCGGTCTCGCCGTCCTTGATTGAGTCTACCCTGTTCGGGCACAAGAGGGGTGCGTTCACTGATGCCAAGGAGAATCGCATTGGCTATTTCGAGGCTGCTAGCGGCGGCACTATTTTCCTGGACGAAGTCGGCGAGATGAGCCCCGAGGTGCAGGTGAGGCTGCTTCGGGTACTGGAGCAGAAGACGATTATGCGGGTCGGCGACACCGTAGAGATACCGGTGGATGTCCGCGTGATCGCAGCGACGAATCGCGATCTGCAGCGCGAAATGGGAGCCGGCCGATTTCGCGCGGACTTGTTCTACAGGATCTCGATGATGCCCATCGAGCTTCCGCCGCTGCGCGAACGCAAAGAGGATATTGTCGCGCTTGCGGCGCACTTTGTCGAAAAGTACAGTCGGGAGCTTCGAAAGCCGATCACGCGTATCGCGCCCGACACACTTCGCAAGCTCGAAGCCTACTGCTGGCCGGGCAACGTTCGTGAGTTGAGCAATGTTATCCAGCGCGCCATCATTTTGTCTGCCGGTGATTCAATTACGCCAGACCTCATCCCATTGAAGGAGCCAAGTTCCGGCGACACTTTCCCTGATCTCTCTCGCATGCCTTTCAAGGAAGCGCAACTTCGTTTTGAGCAGAAGTATTTCACGGACCTCCTTTTGAATGCTCAAGGAAACAAGAGCCGTGCCGCTGAGCTTGCGGGAATTGACAGAACAGTCCTTTACGAGCATCTGAAGAAACTGAATCTGTTTGATGCAAGGTAGGGTTCGCGCAGGGTAGTGGGGATGCTAGCAAAATGACACGGCCTTTGATAGCGGTGACCGACGCGTGCCATTTCCCGGAACAGCTCACTCTTGGTCCGGCGCTCCTGCGTGGCAAGCTTCTCAACTTCTGACGACCATCGGCGGAGCCGAGAAGCCCATGATTTTGGTTGTTCTGCTCAGGTTCATAAACCGGTGCAATGGATTAATCTTAGTTCAACTCATTACAACTGAGCACCGGAATTCGTCAACCTCGGTGACGCCTGAGAAGGCGCGGAATTGCTGTTTTCGGCATCGCTTGGCGCGTGCAACGACTGGTCTGGAGGAGCCCAGATTGGCTCCAGGATGGCCTCTGGCTGATCGAGGTAGTGGGAGAGCGAGAAGCCTACCGTCGGATCGGTGAACAGGGGAGAGATGCTGAGCCAGAACAGTCCAGCGCGCTTACCGGGTCCGGCCACCAATGGATGGCCGACGAGTTCCATTAGCCTCTTGCCGCGTGCTTGATCCGTGGTTTCAACCAGGACAGCGCGAATGGGGTGAACGCCAAAGGCCTCCCGGTGCTTCTGCTGCTCCTTGATGAAGTGGTAGTAGCCGCGAAACTTCTTGAGCATATCCGTCATGACCATGCTGCCTCGGTCAGCGTCGTGGCAAAAGTGCGAGAGCTGTTGGCCCTCGGCACGACCGGTGAAACGCAGCGTAAAGAGCGCGTCGGGCTCTACCGGGAGCCGCTCGGTCTCGGCAACCTCCTGCCAAAAGAGTTGGCCGCTCTGCTTGGAGGATCTGACCTTGGGCACGTCCGCCTTCTGGCCGGCGATCTCGCCCCCTTGGCACCACGCCTCAAGCGCGACGGCGGCGCCGGATTTCTTGCACGCCATTTCCACCATGAAATGCATTCGAGAAATCATGAGGGCGTGGTCCAAGAAGCCCAACTGCATGTGCTGGCCACGAATTGCCGCACCGGCATAATCCTTCTCGCGGTGGCTACGAATCTCTTCGAGCATCTACGGATGGATCTCAAGGTGGCGCCGCTCGGCTAGGAGGTCGAGCGGCACGCGGTTGTCCAGGTAGTAGTAGAACTCGCTGTGCGTTCTGAATCCGGGGAACGCCCAGCGAGCAACGAGGCCACGCTCCCACAACCGGCGCAAGCGGCGGTGGGTGACATCCTCATTGCCTCCGACGAGGCGGACGATCTGAGCAGCCGAAGAGAACCGGCACCGCAAGACGGCGTCGAGGATATCGAGGTCGCGGTCGGTGATTTGTCCGGGGCGCCCTGCCTCGGGCCGGGTGAATTTGGAGAATTTTGGCGTGCCCATGGAGAATCATCTCCCTCATCAGGTGGTCAGCCTGAATGTGCGGGCTGGTCCAGATCGCTAGTGCCCCCTCGGGGTCAACTTCGGAACGTCCGCCGCCAGTCAAAAACCGTGCGGATACTCCCGCGTCGGCCGACCCGATCCGCCTTCCCGTCCGTTCTTGAGGTGTCGGCTTGACGATCCAACTCGAAGAGTGCCGCCGATGTCTCAGCGACCCGGTTGACCAGATCGGCCGGGGTTGGAAAGTGAATGACCAGCTCTCCGCGCCGGACGTACACCTGGAGCGGGAGCGCTTCGATGATTTGTGCAAGGTTCATAGCCTGGTTCCTGTATCAAAGCTGTCTCAAAACCCTATCGCTTTGAGGGCTAAGGGGTTATCTGATTGAGCGAAAGCAGATTCCCTAAATTGTTGAAAGTTCAAGAAAACAGAAAGAAGCTATGGAAAGATTGGAAGTCAGGGTCGCGTGCCCAATGCAGGTGCGCTACCGGGCTGCGCTACGCCCCGACTTTACTGCTCTCTCTTGATTCTAGACTACCGAGTGACCTCGGGCCACTCGGTAGTCCGCGCCCGCTTCAGAATTGCAGCTTCATTCCCAACTGGATGGCCCGCGAGGGGTGGGCCGCCGTCACCGTGCCGAAACTGCTGCTGGTGATGGTCGCGGATGGCGCCTGGAAGCTCACGTTATTGAACGCGTTGACGAAGTCCACCCGAAGCCGCAAGGTCATCTTCTCCCTGAGATCGAAGAACTTCTGAACGTTCAGGTTGTAGCTCTGCAGACCCGGGCCTTGGACGTTGCCCGCGCCCGTCGTGCCCCACCTCCCTTGCGGCGCCGCGGCATAGGCGACCTTATTGAACCAGCCGTCCGGTCCGGGATTCGGAGGCTGAACCGGGCCGCCGAGGTAGTCCGCCATCCGGTTTCCACTGAGAATCGGCGTGGAGCCGACTACCGTGAAGTAGGGGCCGCTCTGCACGTGGAGAACGCCGCTGAGTTGCCACCCGCCGATCGGGCCCCGCAGGTACATATTCTGATGTCGCAGCTTTGGCAGGCGCCAGACGAACGTTCCCACGAACACCTTCTCGATATCCATGCTGCCGGCGCTGCTGGTACTGTTGACCGGCCCGTACATGAGGTGCGGATTGAAATAGTCGTAGTCGTTCGAGGTGTCCGACGACGTGTCGCCCAGGTTCTTGGACCACGTGAAGGCACCCATGAACGTCACCTGGCCGGCGCGCCGGCTCACGCTGGTCTGGAGTGCATGGTAGTTTGCGGTGCCTCCGGTGATGAATTGCTGAATCGCGGCGTAGCCGGCATAGGGCCGCACAGAAAGGTAATTCGTGGTCGACGGAAGCGTGGCGAGGACCGCGAACGAGGGTTGGTTGATGTCCGGCTCGAGCAGCAGACGGCGCGCCAGGCTGCCTACGTAAGAAGTCTGCCAGAAGAGGTGTAGCGGGAGATCGCGCTGGATGCCGAGGCTGAACTGCTCGGAGTAGGGAGGCCTGAAATGCGGACTGATGGTTTGGATGGCGCCCCAGGGCGCGCTGACCGTTACGCCGCCGGTGATGTTCGAGAGATTGCCGTAATCGAACTCCGTGGTCCCCACGTAAGGGGGATTGTTCAGCGTGTAAAAGGTGGGATTTCCCTGGATGCGGTCGTAGGCCAGCCCGAAGCCGCCGCGAATCACCGTCTTGCTGTTCAGCCCATAGGCAAAGCCGACGCGCGGAGACCACGTGCCCTGGCTGGGATACATGCCACGCGGCGCGCCCGCCGGCACGGCCAGAACCGCGGGATTGGCGGCATTCGGCACCAGGTAGGCCTGGCTGGGGTTAATGCCGTTGGCCACGCGCACCAGGCCGTTGTAAATGTTTCCAGAACCGGGCACCACGGTGCCCGTCGAGGTCATCTTCACGGCTTGGGCGGGGTTGTAGAGGGCCGGATCGAAGTTGCACAGGTTGTTCACCGTCGAGTACATCGCCATCATGTACTCGTAGCGCAGGCCGAGATCGAGGGTCAGTCTCCGCGTCACTTTCCAGTTGTCGCTGACGAAAGCCGCCGGTTCGGTGTAGCGGTATTTGCCCATCGGGTCGTAGGCCGCCTCGGTGTAAATTTGGAAGTAGCCCAGCAGCGCGTCGGACAGCGCGTAATTTGTGGTGTTGGGATTCCCGCTGGTATTGAAAGTGATGCTTCCGTCATAAGCGGACCGGCCGTTCTGGTCCTTCCGATTGCGAATAATCATGACTCCGGTCTGGATGGAGTGCTGGCCGCGAATGATAGTCAGCGAGTCGCTGAATTCGATTTCCGCCGTCGGGGAGATGAGCGTCGAGGAGGGGCCGTTGAAAGTCGCGAAATTCTGGAGGGTCACGTTGGGAATGCCGTTGGGATACGGACCCACCGAATTATACACTTTCGGAAACTGGAACCCTTGGGTGCTGCGCAGCCAGGTGTCGCCCTGGTTCCAGTAATGTTGTGAGTTCCAGCTTGCGCCCACATGGCCGTCGTTGATCACTGTCGGAGAAATCACCCACGTTTCGGAAAGAAGGACGCTCTTGCCGGGCCGGTCGCGAATCTCGGGAGTGATGGGAATATTGCCGCCAGGGCCGTTGGGCACGCCAATCGCATTATAGTCGTCTATCCAGCGCCCGAAAAGCGTGTGCCGGTCGCTGATGTGGTAGTCAAACCGGCCCAGGTCCTGGCGATAATCGAGCGGGCTGGGGCTGTTGAAGGTGGCATTGTTCGAGACGGCCGTGTTGGTGAAGATCGCGGCCATGGGCATGACCGTCTTGTACACGTTCATGATGGCCTTGCCGTCGGCCGTGATCGTGGATGGCGGGATGATGCTGTTGGGGAACGGGGTCTTGGTGCCCGGGTAATAGATGGTTCTGCCCGTGAAAATGCCCTGCATCTGATCGGTGGTGGGGAGCGTGGTGCGAGCCGGAGCCGATTGCTGCCGGATCTTCTTCCAATCCTCTCCGATGAAGAAGAAGATCTTGTTCTTCTTGACGGGCCCGCCCAAGTCGTAGCCCCAGTCGTTGTAGCGGAGCTCCGTATTGTTCGCCGAAAAGAAATTGCGGGCGTCCAGAGCGTCGTTCCGCAAGTACTCGAATGCGCCGCCATGGAATTCGTTGGTGCCGTTCTTGGTCATCACGTTGAAAGCCGCGCCCGTCGAACGCCCATATTGCGAGGAGAAGTTCGAGGTCTGGATCTTGACCTCCTGGAGGAAATCCGGGCTGACATTGTTGATCAGGCTGCCGTTCGAGCCATTGTCCAGGTTGCCCACGCCGTCCACGGTCAGGCTGTTCTGATTGGTGCGATGGCCGTTGATGGTCTGTTGGGTCGCGGCCAGGCTGGTCAAGGTGCCGAACTGGTCGGGATTGGTGACCGCGGCCCCCGGGATGAGCGTCAGAAACTCCGCGTACGACCGGCCATTCAGCGTCAGGTTGTCCACCTGCTCCTGATCGATCACGTGCGCGAGTTCGCCCGAAACTGTGTTCAGCGTTTCGGCTTGCGCCGCGACCACTTCCACCGTCTGGGAAGTGTCGCCGACCTGCAAGCTGACGTCCGCCGTGACGCGTCCATCGGCCACCACGAAAAAGCCGCTCTGCGTGGAGTGCTTGAATCCGGGCTGATCGACCTCGACGGTGTAAGGTCCAATTGGAAGCCTCTCCACCACATAGTACCCGTGGTCATCAGAGGTTACTACGCGGGTGGCCTGGGTATCGGTATTCTTGATGGTCACTTTCGCGCCCGGAACGACGCTGCCGGACGGATCGACCACCGTGCCGGAGATACGGCCAAAATCGGTTTGCGCGCTCAAACGAGGCGCGGTGAACGCGCCCAGAAAAAGCGCGATGCACACAGCCAATGGAAAACTACGTGTCATGACTACCCCCAAAACCAAACTTTCAGGTCTGATGGGGAATATATCACCTTTCACGTGAGCGGTAAACTCGACGGTTTGACGGAAATCGTGAGACCTGACGGCAGCCGCGCCGGCCTCACCGGTAAGGAGCTAAGCACCCCAGTTCGGAATTACGGTGACGTATGCCGGCGAAGCCAGTGGACTTGGTGGGGCAGGCGGGGTGCCCTCTGGGCCCGCCTGCCCCTGGAGCTTCTACATGTTCGACCAGCTCCCGGATTTCGATGCCGCGGGCCGCGGAGTCTTCCGTCGATGGTTGCGTAGTGCCAAAGCCCCGTAGGGGCGCGAGACAGTAGCCCAGGGCGTCAGCCCTGCGGAACCGGCCAGGCCGCACGCCAGCCCCGGAGGGGCGTCAGAAAGCCGTTTCGTTCCGGGAAATCAGGCCATCGCTCGGAAGCGCTTCTTTCGCCCCTGGCGGGGCTGAATTGCAGGGCGCTTTTTCCCACGGCTTGCGCCGTGGGCTATTTTCCTTCGCCCCTGCGGGGCTGATGTTCTGCGAAGCTTGGCCCCCAATTCCAGAAACTCCAGGCGCAGGCGAATCGTCTGCCCTACCACCGAGCCACCCCAGCCGAATACGTGACCGTATTTGCGGAATGGTGTGCTGCGGCACGCGGCTGCGCGTCTCGTTGCATCCGCCCGTGAGTTCGGACTACATTAAGCGGAGTGGCGCCACAGTACGGCATGGCGGATTCGTCTGGGAACTCCCCAGCGCGCCGAAGAGGGTTGTGCCTGGGACTCGGTGGCCTGCTGGCGCTGTACTCCGCGGCGTTCCTGCTCTATTCCCAAACCCGGGCGTTCTGTTGGGACGAAAGTTATCATCTGTTGGCGGCCCAATTGATCCTCGCCGGTAGAAAGCCATATATCGATTTCTGTTTCCCACAGTCGCCTTTGAACGCCTATTGGAATGCGTGGTGGATGAGCGTGTTGGGTCAAAGCTGGCGCGTGGTGCACGCGTTGGCGGCGCTCCTCACTATCGGCGCGGTGCTGCTAACGGCCGATTTTGTCGCCCGCCGCTTCCCGGTCCCAAGCTGGCGCGTCGCAGGCGCCGTGATAGCCGGCCTGGCGACGGGCCTGAACGCCATGGTGTTCCTTTACGCACCCGTGGCCCAAGCCTATGGCATGTGTCTGTTCACGCTGGCCGTGGCGTTCCGGATTGCCGTGCGCGCGGCGGGCCGGAGTGGAGCGCTGCTGCCCGCGGCTGCCGGCTTCTTCGCCGGCGCCGCCGCCGCTTCGTCGCTCCTGTCGGCCGCGGCCGCCCCGGTGTTGCTCGTCTGGACGCTGTTCTACAATCGCGCCGGCAGCCGGTGGACGAAGTCGATCGCTTTCACCATCGGCGCGGCGATTCCCTTTGCCCCGGTGTTTTGGCTGTTTTTACAGGGGCCGCGAGCGACGTGGTTCAACCTGGTTCAATATCACGCCTTCTATCGCAACCTGTATTGGCCCGAAACGACCAGCCACGACCTGGAAATCCTGACATCCTGGATAAACTCCGGTCCGGGACTGGTGATCGGTCTGCTTGCGCTGTTCGGCGTGCTGTACGTGACGCGCAGAAGCCAGTGGCCGCGCTCGTTGAAGTCCGAGTTCTACCTGTGCGCGTGGCTCTCCGCCGCCCTTTCCGCCGAGATGGGCCGCGCTCATCCGACCTTCGCGCAATACTTTCTGCTGATCGTGCCGTTTCTGGCGATTCTAGCCGTCGCCGGACTGTACGCCATCAGCTCCCGCGTGCTTGAGCCGGACCGGCGGCTGTGGCCGGTGTTGCTGGTTACCGTGCTGCTCGTGCTCGGATTGGGCAGATCCATCTATGACGGCCGGGAACAAAAGGATTGGAGCGTGTACGAACGCCTGGCGCGGAAGGTCGACCAGGTGACGCCGCGCAACGCGCTGTTGTTAGCCGACGAGCCAATCTATTTCCTGACGAGGCGCGCGCCACCGCCGGGATTGGAATTGTACTATACCCACAAGCTCAATTTGCCTCCCACGGAAGCGGCGCTCCTGCACATCCTCTCCCAAGCCGAGGTCAAACGCCAGGTGCAATCCGGAAAATTCGCGACAGCGTATAGTTGCGACGACGATCAGATTGATGAATACGGTCTGAACAAACTGTACAAGCGGCGCGTGGACATGGACGACTGCGCCATATTCTGGGACCTGAAAAAATGATCGTTGCGCGAGGCGTCAGGCTCTACCCCCGCGCTCCGGCGCGCCGCGCGACCTCGCGCCGCATCATGGCGACCAGGCGGTGGATTCCGCGCGCCCGGTCGGGAAACAGATCGATGTACTGCAATTCCCGCTGGATCCGTCGCGGCACGCGGCAGCCGTCCAGCCGCACCGGCACCACGAAAATTTCATCCAGCGGCACGCGCCGCGCGCAATCCAGCGCATAACGGATCTCCGATTGGAACCCGCCTGTCTTGTTCACCGAGTTTCCCGAAAAGCAGGCCACGAAGAAATCCGAGGTTTCGATGGCGCTCTCGATGGCGCGCGGCCAGTTCTGGCCCGGCAGCAGCTTGCGCGCATCCGTCCAGGGGCTGAACCCGGCCGTTTCCAGGGCCGCGCACAGCCGCTCCACGGCTTCCGCATCTTCTCTTACATAGGCGATGAAGACTTGCGGCAGCCCGCACGGCTCGAACCGAACCCCCCGGGCGGCGTCCGGGCAGAACACGCCCAACCCGTCGATCTCCACCACTTTGCCCGCGGCCAGGCCCTGAATTACCACCTGCGCCAGTTGTTGAGTCGAAGAGCAGTCAGCCACGCCCCTCGCCTCCCTCCCGCTCGAACGCCACCTTTCCGTCCCGGCGGTGCGTGAACTTGCCCAAACCCGGCAGCGATGCTGCTTTGCCCTTGCGCAGATTCGAGAGAATCTGGTACACCACACGGTCCAGGCGGTCGGCCGCCTCGGCTTCGCTGACACCCGCTTGCCGCGCCATCCGTTTTGCGATTTCCGGCTTTTTCATCCCAATCTCACTTTAGCAACAGGTCGCGCCGGAACCGCCTCGTCTTCTCCGGCGGCATCCTGCAACCAGTTGAAAAGAAAAGCGGTTTGACTCGAGCGGATAATCGGAAATCGCTGTGACCGCCACATGAACTGATTTTAATTGCGGGTTAAGAGACTGTTCATGTGCGGTTCGCTATGATAGCCGCAGACGAACCAGTTCGTCCATCCCAAAGGAGATACGCAATGAAGAAGCTGATGACGCTGATGCTCGGCCTGTCGCTCGCTCTCGGCAGCGCGGCCGTGGTTTTTGGCCAGGACACCGCCCAGCCCGCCAAGAAGGAAGAGCCCGCAAAGAAGACGACGAAGAAGGCGAAGAAGGCCCCGAAGAAGACCGAGGCCCCCGCCACCGAGAAGAAAGGCTAACAAGCCCGCTTTCGGTAGTGAGTCGCTGGGAAGCCGCGTAGTGCCCTGCAACCTACGCGGCGCTCCAGTGACAGCAATCTTCCTCCCCCGTTTGTCTCGAGTTGTTCTGCGTTGACCCCACTTTCAGTGTTGCAATCGGGCTGCAATCGCAACATTTAGCGGCTTCCTCCGGGACTGCTTGGCTCTCCAGGTCTGTGTAACCTTACGGAAAGGCCCAACGCCCCTCCCATGTTCGCGATAGACACGCTGGGGGGAGACGCATGAGGTTTTTTCGGGGCGCCGCATTGGCTTTCCTTACCGCTGTGCCGGGTGGGCTGTTGGCTCACGCGCAACCGGCTCAGAGCCCGGCCGGCCCGCACAGCCAGATGGCCGGCATGGTTACCGCCGTCGATGCTCAGGCCAATCAAGTCTCCTTGAAGAGCGATAAGGGCGACGCCATCACCGTTGCCACCACCGAGAAGACCCTCGTCCTGCACTTGCCGCCCGGCGAAACCGATGTGAGCAAGGGAAGCAAAATGGCCCTTTCCAGTCTGGGCGCCGGTGACCGCGTGGTGGCATTCTACCGCGGGCCCGCCGATCAGAAAACCATCCAGGCCACTTCTCTGGTGGTCCGCACCAAGGCGGATCTTGCCCAGATTGCGCAGAAGGAACAGGAGGACTGGCAGAAGCGCGGCACCAGCGGGACAGTTGCCGCGGTTGACCCCGCCGCTAGAACCGTCACCATCAAGGCCGGACAAAGGTCCCTCACGGTGCAGCCTTCGGAAAGAACCGATTTTCATCGCTACGCCCCGGATTCGGCGAAGTTCAGCGACGCCCGGCCCAGCTCCTTCGGCGAAATCAAAGTCGGCGACCAGGTGCGCGTGTTGGGCGACAAGACCGCCGACGGCGCCACCATCAAGGCCGAGAAGATTGTCTCGGGCGCCTTCCGGCAGTTCGCGGCAACCATTACCTCCATCAGCGCCGCGGCGGGTGAAATCGTAATCAAGGACTTGGCTACCAAGAAATCCCTGACCGTGCGCGTGGTCCCCGATTCCGCCATGAAGAAGCTGCCGGATATGACTGCCAGAATGCTGGCCAGGCGGTACAACGTCGGAGGCACGCCAGTCGAGGCGCAAGCTGGTCCGGGCGGTCCCGGCGGCCAGCGCGGAGGAGGAGCCGGCCTGCGTGGCGGGGTGCCCTCTGGGCCCGGCGGCGATATTGGGCAGATGCTCGATCGCTTGCCGGCCATGCCGCTCTCGGAGCTGAAACCCGGCGACGCCATCATGGTCTCGACCACTCAGGGAAACGACCCGGCTCGGGCCACCGCCGTGATGCTCCTGGCGGGAGTCGAACCTCTTCTGACCGCTTCTCCCAACGCCACTCGGGACATCATGAGCGGCTGGAACCTGGGCGGCGGCGGTGGTGGCGAGGAGGCTCAGTAGGGCAACATGCTTAATTTACGAATCATCGGCTTTTTGCTTTTGGCAGCCGCTCTGACGGTGTTCAGCGCGCCGGCCCAACCGACAACAGGGACCCTGCGTGGCGTCCTGACGGACAATTCGGGCGGGGTAATTCCCGCTGCAACCATTTCGCTCACCGGCAATGGCGGGACGAAAACCGCCCGGACGCAAGGGGACGGCAGCTATACCTTCATCGGCCTCGCGCCGGGCCAATACACGGTCCAGGTGACGTACCCCGGCTTCGCGCCTTTCCAAAAGGTCGTGACGGTCAACACCGGGAGCACCATCCA
>Ga0187850_10001223_pt1 | contig 28803 bp, 21 predicted proteins | sample June2016WEW_4_15_FD_132436 | JGI IMG/M metagenome (GOLD analysis project Ga0187850, IMG submission 132436) | Peatland microbial communities from SPRUCE experiment site at the Marcell Experimental Forest, Minnesota, USA - June2016WEW_4_150 | ecosystem: Environmental > Terrestrial > Soil >...
TCACCACCCCGCCCGGCGTCACCTTCCGAATCGTGTTGTTGCCGGTGTCGGCCACATACACGTTGCCCGCGCTGTCCACCGCCACGGTGAAGGGGCCAACGCCGTAAGGGCCGCCGCCAAACCGTGCCGCGCTGCCCGGGCCGTCGGCGCTGCCCTGGGTTCCCGCCAGGCCCGCCAGCGTCGTCACCACCCCGCCCGGCGTCACCTTCCGAATCGTGAAGTTGTCGGTATCTGCCACATAGACGTTGCCGGCGCTGTCCACCGCGACGCCGTTTGGCTGGTAGAAGCGCGCCGCGCTGGCCGGGCCGTCAATGGCGCCCGGGCCGGCTTCCGGCGGTCCGGCCAGCGTGGTGAACGTGTATTCCTGGGCTTTGGCCTGAGTGGTGGCCGCCATGGCCAGGGCGGCCAGGAGCAGGCCCGCTGATAGGTTAGCTGCGATGGTTTTCATAATTTGCTTGATGGTTGAGGGGCGAACGGCGAGCGGCGAACGGCGAACGGCGAGGCGGGAGGGGCGAGGGAGGGGCCGGCCCGAATTGGGAGACGCGGCCTGCCGGCGGCGGGTGGAAAGCGCCCCTGCTGGTTGAAGGATGGGCCGACCCGGTCGCGCCGGGCCGGGGGGCAAAGGCAAACGGGCGCGCAATTTCCCTGTGCAGCGGGAGCCTGGTCATTTTCCCAAACCCCGTTGTCGCCCGGTCCGTGCAATGCCAGCCCACATTCATTTGCCGCCCGAGGGACGCCGCCCGCCAAGAAAAGCAAGGCGCAGGCGGAGCCTGGCTCAACCCGCTGCTGCCTTGCGGTAAAAGGAGGACAAAAAATGCGGGGTTCGTCAATGCGTAAGTGCTCAGAGCCTGCTTCGTCCGGTCGCGCCAAGGGGGGCTGGAATGCTGCGTGTGGTCGGGCACCCGTGCCATACGACACGTAGCAGCCGACGTCAGTCGGCTCTGATCCCGCCGAGGCGGGACAAATAGTGCGCCGACTAACGTCGGCGGCTACGTAGTTGCCTTGAATCGATCTCGAACGCGCCCCGTGACCAGGGAGCTTGGTCCTGATTTTGGTTGCGGGCCAGGGCGCGCTCAGGCCAATATGGGATAGACACCAATCAACGATATGAAGTCCATAGACTTTGGGCGGGCTGCCAGGGAGACAAGTTCAGCCACACTGCTCCTGCTGGCGGTGCAGTGTGCCCTCCTCCCGCATTCGAGTTCAGGCCAGACTTACGACGCGCCGGATCGCGGCGAACCGGGCGACGCGATGATTCAAGCGTATCTGCGGCAGGAAACCGAAAAGGTGGAGGCCGATTTTCTCGGGGGCATCAAATCCGCCGAGGAGTGGACGCGGGCGCGTCCGCGCTTCCGGCAAGAGTATTTCGATATGCTCGGGTTATGGCCGTTGCCTGAGAAAGGGCCGCTCCGGGCGACGGTCACACGAACGCTCGACCGGGGAGACTACGTGGTCGAGATGCTCCATTACCAGAGCCGGCCGGGGCTTTATGTGACGGGCAACCTTTATCGGCCGGCCAAAATCTCCGCCGGCCAAAGGCTGCCGGCGATTCTGTATGTGTGCGGGCATTCTTCGCGCGGGCGCGACGGCAATAAGACCGCCTACCAATCGCAGGGCATCTGGTTTGCGCGGCACGGCTACGTCTGCCTGGTGCTGGATACGCTGGAACTGGGCGAGCTGACCTGCACCCATCACGGCACTTACCGGGAGGGACGCTGGTGGTGGCTGTCGCGGGGCTACACGCCCGCCGGTGTGGAATGCTGGAATGGAGTGCGGGGCATTGATTACCTCCTCAGCCGTCCGGAGGTCGATGCCGAGCGCATTGGGGTGAGCGGGATCAGCGGCGGGGGCGCGGCGACGTTCTGGATCGCGGCGGCCGATGAGCGCGTGAAAGCCGCCGTGCCGGTCAGCGGCCTGAGCGACTTGCTGGCCTACGTGCCCAACCGCGTGATCAACGGCCATTGCGACTGCATGTTCCTCTACAACACCTATCAATGGCCCTGGGCGCGCATTGCCGGGATGATCGCCCCCAGGCCGCTCTTGTTCGTGAACAGCGATGCCGACCCCATTTTCCCGATGTACGGCAATGAACGGGTCATCGGCCGCCTGGAGCGGCTCTACGCCCTGTTTGGCGCGGGCGATTTGGTGGACGCGGTCGTGAGCATCGGCGGCCATGCCTACCGGCAGGACATCCGGCAAGCCGCCTTCCGGTTTATGAACATCTACCTGAAAAACGACCCTCGCCCCGTCCTGGACAGCGAAGTGGACCTGGTGACCAGCTCGCCCAACGAGGTCCATCCCATTCCCCCCGAGCAATTGCGCGTCTTCCCTCAGGACTCCGACCTGCCCAAAGACGCGCTCAACCCCCGCATCGACCAGGAGTTCGTCCCCATGGCCAAACCAGAGTTGCCCAAAGCCGGCCAGTTCGAGGCCTGGAAAACCGAGCGGCTTGCCAAACTGCGCCAACTCTCCTTTCATCATTTCCCCGAAAGGGTCCCCGCCGCCCGCGCCCTCGAGACCAATGCCGCGGGCGTCGTCCGCCTGGAGACCGAAGGTCAGATCCACATCCAACTGCGGCCGGTGCGGGTCCCGGAGGCGCGCCCGGAGCGGGTATGGATTGCCGCCGCAGGTTCGAGCGTCAGCGACGCCCCGCCGGCCTGGCTCAATACCCTGGCGGGCGAGCGGGATGCGGTCTATATCTGCGAGCCTCGGGGCATCGGCAGCAGCCGCTGGACGCGCAAGAACCCGCCCAACTACGTCGCCCGCGCTCACTACCTGCTCGGACGGACCGTCGATAGCGGGCGGGTGTGGGACCTGGCCGCCACGGCGCGCTATGTGCGGGCGCGGCACGACGCGCAGACCCCGGTGTTCCTGGCCGGCGAAGGCGCGGCGGCCATCTGGTCCATTTATGCGGCGCTGCTCGAACCGGACGTCGCCGGCATCGTCCTTTCGCAATTCCCCGCCACGCAGATGGACAACTCGGCGCCGCCGCTCTTGAACGTGCTGCGCGTGTGCGATGTGCCCGAGGCCCTGGGCCTGCTGGCGCCGCGCCCGCTCACCGTGGTCGGCCCGGCTGGGAACTGGGAAGAAGTCACCGCCGCCCTTTACCGCTCCGCAGGTGTGCCGGAGAAATTCACCGTCCAAAAGTGACGCGCCGCGAGAGGCAGGCGCCTGTCAGACTTCGGGCTTGACAGGAGCGCTGGGTTTCGCATCATCACGATCGCAACGGAGATTCCTTCGGCGTGGAGGACCGCTGGGGCGTTTCCGCTGGCGACTTCTCGGGGATGGTCGCCCGAAGGGCAGCGGGCAGAGGCCCGCGCCCGCGCGCGATTCAAGGGCGGATCACTGAGAGGTAAGAAACGGCACCAGGGCTAAGGCTCGATATTGACAGAAGTGCTCCTAAACGCAGGGGCAGGGGGCAGGGGGAGATAGAGGGGCAGAAGCAAGCTCGGGTCCGAGCCGCGTCGAGCCGGCGGGCGCCGCTTTGGCGGCCGCAAACGGAGGGGCGGAGACGATGACCACGCCCGGGAAGCCTGTCCAGCTTGGAGTGGGTTGCGTCCTTCCGGTTAGCGGCGCCCCTGCTCGGGCGGCATCCGGGGGGCCGGGCCAAGGGCGCCTCGGCTCCGCCTTGCTTAGCGAGCCCGCATGGGATGAGGTCGCCCGTGCCCTTGGGCTCAGCGCTCGCGAGCTGCAGATCGCGCGCGCCGTGCTCGACGACAAAGTTGAGGCCGCCATCGCCGGCGACCTTGGCATGTCCACGCACACCGTTCACGCGCACTTGAGGGGGATGTTCCCGAAGCTGGGCGTGCACACGAGGGCCGGCTTGGTCATGGCGGTTTGGAACGAGTTGGCGAAGCTTATCCTCGCGGCGGACGGCGCTCTTCCGCCGCTCTGCCGGCACAGGGCCGCCGGCCGCTGCCCGCTGGATCGCCCGGGGCCCGTGCCCCACCCGTGACCGGCCGCTGTAGCCTGTTCGGGCTAACCTGTTTAGGGGACTGGCGGGCTGCGGGCAAGCTGATAGTATTGTAGCAGCGCAGGCTTTTCGGCCGTGCGTCCGCGATGGCGCCGGCGGGGCCTGGGGTAAGCATTTTAGCGATGAAGGCTTGGAGCGACGCGATCTGGGGTGGGGTGCTGGCGGCCGCCCTCGCGGGGGCGGTTGAAGCGGCAACCTTGCAGCTAGACGGCGAGTACACCTCTTACGTCGGGACGAGCAATAACGACGCTCGACTCACCGCGCGGGAGCTCTTCACGATTCTCCTCGACGAGCATGTCTTTTTCATTAGTTGCCGCCAGCCTGAGGTGAAGATGCCACGAGGGTACTCCTTGGATCCTGGAATGGATGCTGGAAGCTGCTTGGTCCAGCATTGGATCACGGCCACGAGTTGGGTGACCGCGGTGAGTTGTGATGGGCTGACAACGACGAACTTGGTGATCAACCGGCCGAGCTACCCGCATGAACTCGCCAATTGCGGTGACGCGGCATCCTCGGCCGCATTATTATTGGTGCGGTGCAAGGAGATTTTTCCCCAGCCAACAGGGACGAGGCAAATTACGCCTCCCTGGGTGGCTTATGACAATCCGCTCGCCGTCATCTATGCCGCGCATTACTCCTACTCGAACTCCGTAGCCGGGCAGGACGTGGTGGGGCAGTTTGTGGTGTCGCGAAGGTTGCGTGAGACATGGAAGACGTCGCCGCTGCTTTTCCCCGGCGTGGTCGGAACCACGCTGGAAGCCAGCGCGGCGGAGACCATCGGGGCTTGCCCGCCAGACACAGTTTCGGGGAGCTTTAGCATCGGGCCATTCGCGAACGTGGGCGGGCTGGAGCTGCCACTGCGTGGCGAGTTTACTCGGTATTCGCGTGGCCGGGGTGTCAGGATCCGGCGCGACGTAGTGAGCATTACGTCCTGGCGGGAGGTGGGCGGCACGGTGACCGCGGTGCCTACGGTCGCCGGGACGCTGCAGGTGGAGGACAGGCGCTTAATTGATCAGGACCTGCGCATCCAGGGGGCTTGGTTCCGGACGAATCGCTTCGAGGGCCTGGGCACCGCTTTTCAAGCCAGAGCTGACTTTGAACGGCAGGTCGCTCGTGGCAAGGCCATCAAGCGGCGCGAGGTGCGCCTGAAGGTTTTCCGCTGGATACTCGTTTCTGCCGTCGTTCTGGTGCCGATTGGTTGCGGCGCTTTTAAGCGGAGGCGGCTGGCTCCAGGCGAGCGAGCTGGGAGCGAGGCAGGATCCTGAGCGTGTAACCGTAGAGAAGAAAGGCAAGGTGCATAACGATGAAAGCAGGAAGTCCCAAAATTGTGCGTTGGCGAATAGTCCCAATAGGCGCCGCCCTGTGTGCGAGCGTGCTCCTGGCATCGACCGCGACCAACCCGCATTACTGCTGTCAAAGCGGGAAGGGTCTGACGCAGGACTCAGTCACCGACCCGCACAAACATTCCCAGCCCTGTAAGGGCGCCACCCAGGTCCCAATCCCTCGCCCACATCTCCAAACCGAATACCAGCGGTCTTGTGAGAACAACGGCAAACCATTGGATGAACGTTTTGCGTGGGACTCAATGGACCTTACCTGGCCGGGGGCTTGCGGCGCTGGACGGCCTTGAGGCCGTCGGGGGCAGGGGCGAACAGGTCGGCGGGCTTTAAATCAAGCTCTTTGGCCATGAGCAGGCAGTAGTCGAGCTTGCCCATATTCGGGTAGCGGCCGTTGGAGCCGAAAGAGAATTTGGCGCCGGCGGCCTTGGCCAGTTTCAAGAAGGAGAGCTTGGGCAGGTGGTAGCTGGAACTAATCTCGAGGGCGACGCCATACTTGAGGGCCGCGGCAATGACTTTCTGCGAGCGCGCCGGGGTCCAATAGACTTCCCATTGCGCGGCCAGGGGGGCGGGCAGCCAGGAGGTGTTGGCCAGGATATCGAACGGTTCCCTGGCCATGACCTCGACATGCCAATCCACAAAGCGGTCCATGAAGGCCTCCGGGTCTTGCATCTCTACTCGCTGGGCGGCATCCCGCTCCCAGAGCTTGACCGCCCGGCCGTCTTTGCCGGGGAAGGTCATGGCGTCGGTGAGCACATAGTCCAGTTGGGCCAGCGTTTGGGGCGAGAAACAGCCCATCCAATCGGTCCATTCAGCCTGGATGCCCCGAAAGACCGGTTTGCCATCCAGCATCGCCAGGTAGCGCTGCAACTCCGCGTCGTTGCTCAGCAGCGTCGGATATTTATTTTCCCTGGTGCCCGCGTGCTCGACGATGCCGAACTTGACGCCGCGCTCCCTGGATAATTCGAGCACCTTATCGAGCGTGCTGTTGTCCAGGTGAACGTGGAAGTCGGTCCAGCGAAAGTCGGGTTGGCTGGGGCCGGCGGCCTCGGCGCCCAAGAGGTGGCAGGGCCGGCCAAGGGCGGGCAGGAGCGCGGCGGCCGCCGCGCGGCCAAGAAATCGGCGTCGGGGGATTGAGCGGGTCATAGCGTATTTGGTCTGGTTGTTGGTACACTGTCCTTTGGCAGGCGACCGGTGTGCTCGCCGGTGCGCACAATCAGCGGCCCAAGATGACTGAGCATCCCTTCATACCGCCGGATGGCCTCCTGGTAGAGCGCCGGCGTCGGCAGGTTCCAACAGACCCGTCCCGGGTTGTCGAGTCCCAACGATTTGAGGCTTTCCATTTTCTCCATAAGAACATCGCCCCCAGTTTTGCCCCTCTGCCCCCGCTTGGCAAGCGGGGTTTTGGCGGAAGCAGCAGTTCAGAATTCCGGGACCACCGCCTGCCGACCCCGTTTAAAAGAGGCCGCGGCGTTGCTGGAATCTCACATCATCGATCCAGATCTTGCTCTCGGGAGTGTTGAAATGGAACATGAGCTTGCCGTCGTCAGCGGTCATCGTGGCCCGCCCGACGAGCTGGTGTGTCTGCCACTTGGTGGCGACGTTCGCGGTTCTCAGAAACCCATAAGAAGTCCAAGGATCGGCATTCTTGATGAGTTTGATCTCGATTTCCTGCGCAACCGTGCTGCGAGCGCGGAAGGTCAACTTGTAGTTCTGGCCGGCCTTCGTGACCACATGCCCCTGCGAAATCTCGATATTGTCCAACTCCGCGGCCTTATCGACGGACACTCTTAACGCGGCCCCGTGGGCACCCGGGACACTCTCGGTAGTGAACGAGGCTTTGGCCCCGCTTTTCGGATCGACATACCACCACCACCTGTCCAGCCCGCTTTCGAAGTCGCCGTTCTGAATCAGATTCGGCGCGGCGTGGCGCAACAGCACGCCGAAAAGCAGCAGGCACACCGCCGCGCCCGAAATACCACCAAGCCATAGGATGCGGGTTCGATTCATGCTGATCTCCTTATCTGCCATTGGGTGAGTCAGGGTAACACCAAAGCCGGCTTTTGTTCGTCGATCCTGCTTCCTTATACCACTCCTCGAACTTCACGTAGCCCACGGAACCGCCGAAGGTCGCGCGCATGGCACCAAAGCTGTGACGCGTGCTGACTCCCTCATCGGGACGGCTCGCGCCGTCGTTGAAATAGTCCGGATGCTCTTCGTCTGTTTCCCAAAAGACGACCGCCTGGGGCTCAAAAGCGCCGAGTTTCAGAGGCGGGTAGAGGACACGGCCATAGCCCGTTACCGCTCCGTTCATCACATAACTCGAAATCTGCTGCTGGCGCAAGTGGAACAGAGGGTTGCTGGGGTTGTCCCGAGGACAAAAGTAAAGCTTCGGATTTCCAAGCGTCCCCCAGAAAACGCCGGTCTGGACCTTGAAACGGTTCGTGCCAACGGCCGATTCATCGAGCCTATAAAGCCATCCGGCGCGATTCGGCGCATCCCCGGCATACCAATTTGACCATGGCATTGAGTCTCCGCTGTCCGAGGCATAAAGCTGGGTGGCCACGATGAACTGCCGAAGGTTGCCGATATCGATCGTTCGGATTGCCCGGTCCTTCGCTCCTCCAAGTGCCGGCAGTAACAGGGCGGCCAGGATACCGATGATGGAGATGACGACCAATAATTCGATCAACGTAAATCCACTGGTTGGGTTCCTGACAGGAAGTTGCTGCTTGACGTACCGCGCGTTTACTGACGCTGCCCGAGTGAGGAGCCATTGGTTTTCGCTGGCACTCATTCCGGCGCCATGCTGCCAGACGGAGGGAGGGTGTCAAGCCGCAATTCTCATTTTGACGTAGGTGCTCCCCGTCGGAGTTGAACCGGTCTTTGCCGGCGCGCTGGGCCTGGGCTGTCCAACGGTTCAACGGGCCAAGGGAAAAGGTGAGGTCTGAATTTGACATGCGGGCGGTTGGTGACACAGACTGAGGGGCGTGCTTTTTGGAAACATGAGAACGGATTGGTTGTTAGCAGTGACGGCGGGCTGGCTCCTGGGAGCGGCGCCAAGTCTGGTCTGGGCCGAAAACGCTCCGGCGGGCTTCATTTATGAAACGCCGCGCGAGTTTTTCGGCAGCGGCGACTTCGACGGCGACGGCCGGATGGACGTTGTCATTGTGGACAAGGAAAGCGGCAAGTACCGGCTGGGATACCAGCAGGCGGGGGGCGCGTTCTTGTGGGTGGATTGCCGGCCCAGCGGCCTGAAAGGGATCGCCGGGTTCAGCATCGGCAAGCTGCTGAACGCGAAACTGGACGGCTTGGTCTTTGCGTCGGCCGATGCCAACCAGATCACGATGGTTGAGTGTGCGAGTCCAACCGCCCCGGGCAAGCCGGTGCCCGTGCCGTTTAACGCGGGGCTCGGTCCGAACACTGTGGTGGCCCTGGACATTGGCGGCGAGGGCAAGAAGGCAGTCGCGGACCTCTACGTCGGCAGCATTTACAATTCCCCCGACCCCAGCCAGGCCACGCTGCTGCGCAACGATGGCGCTGAGTTTCCCAAACTGGCGGATCTCCCCTTGCCCGGCCCGGCGGTGCGGGGCAACCACCTCCCGCTCAAGGCCGGCCAAGCCGACCTCCTTTGCGTGCTGGTCACGGGCGAGCAAGGCGATAGTTTCCGCGCGGAAGACTTCCGCACCGGCAAAGAGGTCTCCGTGGCCACCCTCAGCGGCCTGCCCGCCGGCTCGGATTACACCGCCGGCAACTTCGGCGGCTCGCCCCGGCTCCAATTCATTTTCTACAAGCCGGGTGGAAGCAAGTTGCTGGTGCGCCCGGTGGAAGAGCCCGCCCCCGGGCAGTTCCAATTCGGGGCGGGCGAGAGCTTCGATTTGGGCCAGCCGGTTCGGCGAGTCATCACGCTGGCCGAAAGCGCCGGGCCGAGGCTCCTGGTCATTTTCGGCCAAGGCGAGAAGGCCGGAGTCTTCAGTTTTGATGGCGTCCGGGCGCCCGCGCCCTTGCAGACGCTTTCGGCGACTAATGACCTGTTCACCTGCGCCGCCAGCCTGCCGACCGGTTTCGTCGTGTTCTCCCAGTCGGCCAGCGGCAAGTTCTCCACGCGCTACCAGGTCTTCAACGCCGGCGGGGGCGCCTATAATGCCGGCGCCTTCGGCAGCCTGGCGTCACTGGCCGACAACGACAACATCACCATCCCGGACATCCACGCCCGCATCGTCGCCGGTCTGAGCGTGGCTGACGAGAACCAGATGAAGCCCTATACCAACACCATCCCCGGCACGGAGGTCACCTACGCCATGGTCCCCATCCCCGGCGGCGAGTTCAGCATGGGCAGCCCGGCGCAAGAGCCGGGGCGCAAACCCGATGAAGGCCCGCAGCATCGGGTCAAAATCTCTCCGTTCTGGATGGGCCGGTGCGAAGTGACCTGGAATGAGTATGAGTTGTTCATGTATCCGGAGGAGGAGCGGCGCACGCGGGCGAGCGTGCGGACCGACGCCGCCGGTGACGAACTGGCCGACGCGGTCACGCACCCCTCGAGGCCATACGTCGAGATGAGCTTCGGCATGGGCAAAGACGGGTGCCCCGCCATCAGCATGACCCAGCACGCGGCCAACAAGTACTGCCAGTGGCTGAGCGCCAAGACGGGGCATTTCTACCGCCTGCCAACCGAGGCGGAATGGGAATACGCCTGCCGCGCCGGGACGACCACGACCTATTTCTGGGGCGAGGATGCCAGCAAGCTGCCCGAATATGCCTGGTACGAGCAGAACAGCGACTTCAAGTATCAAAAGGTCGGCAAGAAGAAGCCCAATCCCTGGGGCCTCTACGACATCTACGGCAACGTCGTCGAATGGGTCCTCGACCAGTACGAGCCGGACTTTTACCAGCAGTGCGCCGACAAGGGCATGGTCGTGGAGCCGTGGGACAAAGCCACCAAACCCTACCCGCACGCGGTGCGGGGCGGTTCTTGGGACGACGAGGCCTGGCGGTGCCGGAGCGCCGCCCGCCGCGGCTCGGAGCGCGCCTGGAAGATGACTGACCCCCAATTGCCCAAGAGCCTGTGGTATTTATCCGACGCCCAATGGGTGGGCTTCCGCATCGTCCGCCCGCTGAAAGTTCCGCCCCCGGAGCAATTGCAGAAGTATTGGACAAGCGGCGTCGAAAAGGATTAGGCTGGGGGCGTGGCGGGCTGAATGTCCCCTGGGCCTGGGACGTCGTGATGGCCACAGTTTAGAAACCGCACATACAGCAGAGCAACACCAATAACCTGAGAGTACCATGCAAGACCAATCAAGTAATCAGTCAGCGGCGGTATCGCGCCGGCAATTCCTCAAGAGTTCATCGCTGGCGGCGGCCTCGGCGGCGGCCGCGGTCAACTTCCCCTCGCTCCTCCATGCCCAGGCCAAACCGCCGATCAACGCGGTGGTGATCGGCTTGGGCGGGCGGGGCAGTGACGCCGGCAAAAACAACTTCCTGGAAGCGGCCAAGCTCGCCGGGGTCGAGGCCAAGATCGTCGCCGTGGCGGACATCTTTCCGGACAAGGCCAAGCGCGGGATTGAGCTGTTCGGCCTGCCGGCCGACCGCTGTTTCAGCGGGTTCGACGCCTACCAGAAGGCGCTGGAGGTCCCGGGCGTGAATTATGCCATTCTGGCCTCGCCCCCGGGCTTCCGCGCCCCGCATTTCAAGGCCTGTGTCGAGGCCGGCAAGCACGTCTTCATGGAGAAGCCTGTCGCCACCGACGGCCCGACTTACCGTATGATTTACGCGGCGGCGGAAGTGGCGAAGCAGAAGAACCTCAAGGTCGCCGCGGGCACCCAGCGCCGCCATGAGGCCAGTTACATCGAAACCATCAAGCGCCTCCACGATGGCGCCATCGGCGACATCGTCACCCTGCGCGCTTACTGGGTCAACGGCGGGCCGATCTGGCACCGTGGCGAGAGCGGGGACACGGATTTGGAAAGGCAGATCAACAACTGGTATCACTACATCTGGCTGAGCGGCGACCATATCTGCGAACAGCACGTGCACAACCTGGACGTCTGCAACTGGATTATGAACGATCACCCGGTCCGGTGCTGGGGCATGGGCGCCCGCCAGATGCTCGGCAACAAGTCCGGTGAGATTTGGGATAACTTTGCCATCGAATACGAATACCCCAAGGGCGCCCGGATGTTCAGCTATTGCGGCCAGATCGTGCGGGATTGGTCATCGGTCAGCGAGGCGGTGCAGGGCACGACGGGCAGCTCCAACCCGGGCAACTCCATCCAGCCCAAAGGCGGCTCGGCGTGGCGCTTCCGCGGCCGGGCCGTCGGCCCCTATGTGCAGGAGCACGTCGATCTTATCAATGCCATCGTCAACGACACCGAATTGAATGAGGCCAAGCAGGTGGCCGACAGCACGCTGACCGCGATCATGGGCCGCGAAGCCGCTTACAGCGGCGCCGGCGTGGAATGGGATGCCATCGTCAAGTCGGACTTCGCTTACGGTCCGGAACTGCTCTACCAGGACTGCGCGAAGCTGCAGTACGGCCCCTTCCGCACCTTGCAGCCGCCCTTGCCCGGCCATCACAATATCCTCAAGCATCAGGTGGCGGTCGCCAAGGGCTGATGCCAGCAGCTTTCTCCGGTTGCACGGCCGGCCACTTTGGCCGGCCTTTTTTCAGCCCCGGCCAAAGACCTCGCCCAGGGTGTGAACGCTCCTGGGCGCGGCCAGGAGCGGGCTTGTAACTTCCGGTCGCCGCGCTACACTGCGGGCATGCTAACGCAACGCTGGCGTCCGGTCTTCTTTTCGCTGCTTGCGGTCGCGGGTATCTGGGCGGTGGCGATGGCGGGCTATGCGATTGCCAAAAACGCGCGCGTCACGGCCGACAAACTCAAGGCCTACGCCGAGGCCGTGGACTTGAGCAAACTGTCGGGCGAGGCGCGGGCCAAGGCGCTGGGCAAACTGGCGGCCATGCTCAATGCGCTCTCCCTGGAGGAGCGGCAGAAGGTCCGGCTGGAACGGGCCGCCTGGAACTGGCTGGAGCAAATGACCGAGGAGGAAAAGGCGGCCTTCATCGAGGCCACGATGCCGACCGGTTTCAAACAAATGCTGGTCTCCTTTGAACAGTTGCCGGAAGACAAGCGCCGGCGAACCATCGACGATGCCCTGCACCGTCTGCGGGAGGCCCAAATCAGATTGCGCGGGGCTGCCGGGGACCCGAATCCCGGCACCAATGGGCCCCCGGTCCTCAGCCCGGAATTGCAGGCCAAGATCCGGACCATCGGCCTGCGCACCTTCTACAGCCAAAGTTCGGCCCAGACCAAGGCGGAACTCGCCCCGGTCCTCGAGGAGCTTCAGCGCATCATGGAAAGCGGCCGGCCCTTCCAGCGACGCTGAGCCGCTATGTGGGAGAATCCTGGCAGGCAGCACGAATTCTCCGGCCACTGGGCGGCGGGGCGGCGCGGTGAAACATCCAGGCGCAGCCGGGCCTTCACCTTGCTCGAGTTGCTGGTGGTTATTGCCATTATCTCGCTCCTGGCCGCGATGCTCTTGCCGAGCCTGAGCCGCACCAAGGAGGCCGGGCGCGCCACCGTCTGTCTCAACAATCTCCACCAGGCCGGCCTGGCCCTTCAGCTCTATGTCCAGGACAACAATAATCGCCTGCCCTACATGAACGACCGGACGCTGACGCCGACCAACGAGAGCCAATTCCCGCCGCCCGATACAGTGCTCTCAAACCAGTTGGGCAACCTCCAAGTCCTCAAATGCCCGTCGGACAAGTATGCATCGGACAAAACGAAAGTCCGGCCGCAAGCCCCCCTGACTTACTTCGACCAGACCGGGTCGAGCTACGCCTGGAACTTCTTGATTAACGGCCAGGACGCCGAGCATCTGAGCGTGCTCGGCCTGGATTTCACTCCCCCCTGCATACCGCTGCTATTTGACAAGGAAAAGTTCCACCTCCCCCGCGGCGAGGGCAAGGCGGTAAACTTTTTGTATGCGGACGGCCATATCAAGAACCTGCTTACCCTCGCCGGGACGATCAAGAAAGGCCCGTGATCCAACTCAAGAACGTTTTCAAGCGATTCGGCGGGCGTCTGGCGGTAGAGGACCTCACGCTGCAAGTTGCCGCCGGCGAGGTCTATGGCCTGCTCGGCCATAACGGGGCGGGCAAGAGCACGGCCATCGGCATGATGCTGGGCCAGGTCTGGCCCACCAGCGGAGAGGTCCGCATCTGCGGCTATGAGGTGACGGGCCACCGCCGCCAGGCCCTGCAAAAGGTCGGGGCGATCTTCGAAAGCCCGGCTTTTTACGATTATCTGAGCGGCTGGCGGAACCTGGACATCCTCAGTTCCTACACCGCCCCCACCCCGCGCGGGCGCATCCAGGAGGTCATCCAGTGGGTTGGCCTCAGCGGGCGCGAGCACTCCAAGGTCCGGACCTACTCCCACGGCATGCGGGCGCGGCTGGCCCTGGCCCAAGCCCTGCTGCCGCAGCCGGCCTTGCTGATCCTGGACGAGCCCGGCGACGGCCTGGACCCCGAAGGCATTCACGAGCTGCGCCAGACCATCCGCCGCCTGCACCGCGAAATGGGCCTGACCATTCTCCTCTCCTCCCACTTGCTCAACGAAGTCGAGCAGGTCTGCACCCGCATCGCCGTTCTGAACCAGGGACGCAAAGTCTTCGAAGGCGCCCTGGCCGATACCAAGCAGCGCCAAGAATGGGTCCGGCTCAGGGTCGGCAACTTCCCGCAGGCGGTCCACGGCCTGCGGGAGGCGGGGCTGATCGCCGGCCAGCGCGAGGGGGCCGCCATCCTGCCCGCCCCGGGGGTTGGCATCGACCAGATCGTCCGTTGCCTGGTCGAACACGGCGTGGCGGTCTATGAAATCGGCCGCGAACAGGAAACGCTGGAACAGTTTTATCTGCGCCTGATGAACCGCACTAAATAACCGGGTAACTTTTCGCGACCGCATGTTTCATCGTCATTTGCGCAACGAGTTGTGGAAGCTGTTTGGCAAGAAGCGCACCTATATCGGTTTCGGCGCGTTCATCCTGGCGCAAAACGCGATGTTGCTCACCTTTCGCTTCACGCACTGGCAAAGCAATGTGGAGCGCCACCTGGCGGGCAACGGTTACCTGGCCCAGGAGTATATGTCCGCGCTGACGGTCGCGGTCGTCATGCTGATTCCGCAGATCGTTTTGCTCATGCCCCTCTATGCCGCGCTGGTGGGCGGGGACCTCGTCGCCAAGGAAGCGGAGGACGGCACGTTGCGGATGATCCTGGCGCGGCCGATTTCGCGGTTCCGGTTGCTGGCGGCCAAGTGGGTGGCGGGGGCGGTTTTTTCAGCGGCGCTGGTGCTGGTGCTGGGCGGGACGGCCCTGGGCCTGGCGCGGCTATGGTTTCCGTGGCGGGGGATGTTCGTTTTTGCGCCCGGGATGGTTTTCAACGCCCTCAGCGCGGCGGAGGGCTTCAAGCTTTACTGCTATTCGCATCTGTTCCTGACCCTCAATGCGAGCGTGGTGCTGGGCCTGGCCTTTATGTTTTCCTGCTTCAACATGAAGCCCGCCGCCGCGACCATCCTGGCGCTGTCGTTCCTGTTCGTGAACTTCGTCATGGAACAGATTCCGTTCTTCGAGGAGTATCGGGAGTGGCTGCTGACGCACCATTTCCAGGTCTGGATCCTCATCTACGCCCAACCCACGCCCTGGGAGCGGGTGGCCCAATCGCTTTGCGTGCTCTTGGCCTATAGCCTGACCGCCTTCCTGGTCGGGGCCGCCGCCTTCCAGGCCAGGGACATCAAATCATGAATTGGCAGCCGGCGCCAGCGCAGAAGGCCCAAGCCGGGGCCAGCTCAACGCAAGCGCCTGAGCCGTCAAAGTTGAACGCCTGGCCAACCATCCCCGGTGCGTAGGTCCCGCTGCCCATGAGCGTGCCATCGTTGACGCCGACGATGTCCGCCGCGCTTCCGTCGCCGGGCCACCAGCCGATCATGCCGCCCGGGGGCAGGGAGCAACCGTCGGCCTGCGCTGGCAGCATGGCCGCCAAGCTGCCAGCGAGAATTGCGGCGCGCAATCCAGCCAGCCACGGACGGCGCGTTGAACTGGCGTGGAGTTTGCCAACAGGATTGATTGGGGTCATCTGCTTCCTTTCCCTTGGTTGCTCACGCTGGAGAAGCAATTGAATGCCTTATTGATTACATTAGCAGCTTCACCGCACGCCTCACTTGGAGTTTCACGGTCTTCTGGAAGTCGTGTGGGTGAATTTGCGTTTTTGCGGTCTCACGGATTCCAGTCGGGGGTGCAGCCTGGCGAGTGCAACAGGGTGGTTACGTTGCTGCCAAGCACCATTTTGTACACCGACGCCGTGCCGCTGACATCGCTGCGGAAGGCGATGGTCGTGCCGTCGGGCGACCAGGTGGGAGAGAAGGTGGTGCTCTTCAAAAAGGTCTGGCGCGTGATACCAGTGCCATCGGCGTTAGCTGTGAATATCTCCTCTCCATACTTCGTGCTCGTGCCTTTACCGGTGGTCACCGTCCACGACACTGGCCCGGCGAAGGCAATCAGGCTTCCATCCGGGCTCCACTGTGGAGTCTGATTGCTAAAAATCGTCGCGCCAGCGACGGAGACGCCGAAGGAGATCTCTGAGCCGGTGGCCACGTCGCGAACTTTTATGAAAAACGGCAGGTTGCCGTCCTCACTGCCCCAGAAGGCGATCCTGGTTCCATCGGGCGACCAACTGGGATTAGAATACGAACCAGACCGAAAATGCTCCGGGATGCCAACCGTCCCGGTGGCGGCGTTGACGGGGACAATGTAGAGATTGCTGTCGGGGCCCTCGTAAACCAGCATGGTGCCGTCCGGTGACCAACCAGATCCCCCCCATTAGCGACCGCAAAGGTTCGGCCCCCGTTAAGTTCCCCTTTGGCTTCCATGACATAGAGGGTCCCGTTTCGGGAGAAGGCGATGTATTTCTGGCCCGGCGACCAGCTCGGAGAATACGCCCAGGCCGGCGACGAGTACGGCCAAACCCCGGGGACGTTCGCACTGGTCAACTGCACCACGCCCCTGCCGTCGGGATTCATCGAGAAGATTTGTTGGGAGGTGATGCTGGTGTGCCCGTTTCTTACTGTGACCAGCCCGTCAAACACGATGCGCGGAACGGTTTGCGCCATGGCGCTGTGTATCGTGCCGAAGGCCAGGAGAGCGGGTAAGGCTGCCCCGAGCAGGATTTTGATCAGTTTAGTTCTTTTCATATTCTTGGTTTAGTTGTCGGTCATTGATGCGTGTCTTCACTCTATAAAGCGAAATTCCAGCACAGAACGGGCCACCCGGACGGAAGATTTTTTTGACGCCCGGCCGACAGCAAGGCGGCGGCCGGACCCGGAAGGTTCGGCGGTGCGCAGATTGAAACTCCGCGCCACAAAGAATCGTCGCGACCTGCGACTTTGTACCGGCATTAACTGCGCTGCGCCCGGATTTCCTGGAACAGCCACGCGCGGGCGTAAGCCCATCGCCGCTTGGCTGTGGTCGCGGAAATCCCTTGCACTTCGGCGGCCTCCTCCAGCGTCAGGCCAACGAAATAACGCAGCTTGACCAGTTCGGCCGTCTGCTTGTTCCTGGCGGCGAATTTTTCGAGCGCTTCATTCACCGCCAGCACCTGGTCATCACTCGGGGTCGCAAGGTTGGCGTTGTCGAGTTCCACCCGCACCAGCCTGCCACCGTGACGCTGCGCGCGTTTGCGCCGGGCGTTATCCACCAGGATGCGGCGCATGGCTTCCGCAGCGGCGGCGAAGAAATGCGTGCGATCATTCCATCTCCGGTTTTCATCGCCGGTCAACCGCAGCCAGGCCTCATGCACCAGCGCCGTGGGTTGCAGGGTTTGGCCCGGCGTTTCCAGGGCCATCTTCGCCGCCGCGAGGTGGCGCAACTCTTCATAAACGAGAGGTAATAATTCATCCGCCGCTCGAGCATCGCCCCGGCCGATGTCGTTCAGAATGCGCGCCACGTCGCTCACTTCGTTTCAGCCGTTTTTTCTGCCTTGCCTTGGAGAAGCCCCTTGGCCTCGAGCATGAGAGCGTGCTGCAAAAGGGTTTCAGTCTGTGCCGCGGTTTTTTCTTCGAGAAGCCCCTTGGCCTCGAGCATGAGGGTGTGGGCAATGAGCACATCGTACCAATGCACCCCAAGATCCTCGCTTCCAAAATCCGGAAGTGTTCGCTCTGAAAGTTCGACGCCTTTCGCGAAAGCCGCGCGAGCACTGTCAACTTGGCCCAGCCGATAATTGGTCATGGCAAGCACCATGTAGGCCGGGCAAAAGCGGTAGTTGTCGACGGAATATCGAAATGGGATCGGGATCAACGCTTTCTGCATCCAGCCAGCCGCGCTCTCGTAATGCTTTCGACGATACTCTACTAACCCTTCGGCGAATTGCCACCACGGCAGATTGTTGTCCCCAACTTCCTTCCCCGTCACCGCGAGCTCAGCTAATTGGGCTATCCGGTTCAAATCGCTTTCGAGCGGCGGAACGATCGAACAAGCCTTGGCCGCTCTCTCCGCAACGCTAGGATCCTTCGTTCCGCCGAACCTGGCAAGCATCTCCTTGCAAAGTTGGCGGTAGCCGGGCAAGTCACCGTTTGCAGCGGACAGCGGCGCGAGCACATAGTAGTAAGTAAAGTCCTTACGATCGATCTCAATGAGTTTGGATATATCCCGAGCCGCCTCGCGAAAGCGCCCCCGACGAGCCTGGAAAGTGGCTCGCACTTGGAGGACCGGCGCATTTCTCGCCTGACTCGCGCTCTCTTGCACCGAAACGTCCTGAAGCACTTTATCCACCTCGGCATAGTTGTGCACTTCCATTAAGCCCTCGAGCCTCCGCCGCAGAGAAAGTGCCCCCAGATTAATCTCGAAGTCCGCTTTGAGATCATTCTCGAATTCCCCAGCCATTTCTGGCGCTTGTAGCTCAGTTTCGATATGATCGGACGCAGCCACGAGGGCCTCTTCCGTCGAAGCGAAGTAAAATCCCTCATGCCGCATGAAGTCCCTGAGAGTGTCCTTGAGGAGCCCCGTTAGACGTCGGCTGCGAGTGGCTTCGAGCCGAGCTTTCTTTTCGTTGGCCTCAGCGAACTCGCGCAGGCGAACTTGTTCACGCCTGGCTGCCCTTTCCCGGAAAAACATCCAAGTGGAAACGCCAAACCCAATGAGCAGCGCAGCCGCCACTGCCGTCGCAGCGGCGAAGGCGAGTTTGTTTCGCCGAACGAGTTTCTGGAACCGGTAGAGATTACTCGGCGGACGGGCCACGACTGGCTCGTTGTTCAGGTGGTGTTGAATGTCCATCGCCAGTCCGTTGGCTGTCTCGTAGCGGCGGGCGCGGTCCTTTTCCAGCGCCTTCATCACAACGCAATCGAGGTCCCCGCGCAATTCACTGATGAATTTGGGCGAATCGAGCCCGCGGCGCTGGGCGGTGGTGCTCAACTTGTCGTCCGCCAGTGTGCTCAAGCGCGTGGAGGGACGCTCCGGTTCCTGCTCACGGATCGTGCGCCGCATCTCGTCCAGGCCGACGGCCAGCAGTTGCTTGCTGTCAAACGGGGTTTGGCCGGTCAGCAGTTCGTAGAGCAGCACACCCAGCGCGTAGATATCGCTGCGCGTGTCGATGTCCAGGCTCGTGATCACGGCTTGCTCGGGACTCATGTAGGCGGGTGTGCCGATAAACTGCTCGAAGGCGGTGAAGACGGTTTTGTCGGTGAGCCGCTGGCCCCCGGTGGCTTTGGCGATGCCGAAATCAATCACTTTCGGCACCGGCACGCCGTCATTGACGGTCACCAGAATATTCGACGGCTTGATGTCGCGATGGATGACGCCCTTCTGATGCGCGTGTTGAATCGCCTGGCAAACCTGGATGAACAAATCGAGCCGCTGGCGGATGGGCAGTTTCTTCTCGTCGCAGTAGTCGGTGATTTTCACCCCGCGCACCAGCTCCATCACAAAGTAAGGCCGGCCGGTTTCGGTCGCCCCGGCGTCGAACACCTTCGCAATGTTCGGATGGTCCATCATTGCGAGGGCCTGCCGCTCGGCCTCGAAGCGGGCGATAACCTGCTTGGTATCCATGCCCAACTTGATCACCTTGAGCGCCACGCGCCGCCGCACCGGTTCTTCCTGTTCGGCCATATAAACCACGCCGCAGCCGCCCTCGCCGATTTGCTGCAGCAGTTTGTAGCGGCCAATCTTGTCGCCGGCCTTTTCCGCCAGTGGAACCCAAGCGGTTCGCGCCAATGGGAGGGTGGGCGCGGCGGGCGTCTCCAGGAAATTTTCTGCCTGCTGGTAGGCGTTGAGCAGGCCCTCGACGCGTTGGCGGAGGGCGGCGTCGCCGCCACACGCTTGATCGAGGTAGTTGGCGCGCTCTGCGGGCGCCAATCGCAGGGCGGCGCCAAAAACGGTTTCCTCACTGTTCGAGGCATTCATAGACGGATTAAGAGGGTCTTTACCATAGAAAGCGAGATTTGAGAAGAAAAAGGGCCACGGTCCCATAAAAATTCTAAGGCAAAGGGGTCGCGTCTGAATGGCAGTTAGTTAAGGCGCTGGCTTCGGCCAGCCCCTGGAGTTTGGACGTTTTCGAACGACCTCATTGGCCGACGCCAACGGCGTCAGGTCATACCAGCCTGGGGCAACGCCCCAGGACAGGTGCAAGAAAACAGAATAGAGCGCCAACGGCGCGATTCATAGGCTTGGCAATCGCAGTCGCGGCCTATGGTTGCAACGCAAGCGTGCAGGGGTGGGCAGATGGGGGCATCAAGCCACCTCTGGCGGTCCTTGGTGCTGAAGAGGAGGTGGACCACTACCTGGCTGAGCGATTGGGGCATAGGCGCAAGTTCGGTTCTGGAATAGAGATATGAACTCCCGACTAATCGGGATTGGCCTGCAATGAATCCCGATTCGGAATCGGGATTTCCCACGGCTTTGCCCTGGGCTGGTATGACTGACGCCTTTGGCGTCGGGGCTTAACTAACTGCCATTCGGGTCGCGTCTCAACATTTGACAAGTGCGCTTTGGCTTTTTGGTCCGGCGGCGGTTCAATTGCCGCCAGGGCACGCGCACTGCTCATCCAGCGCCCAAAGCCCGAAAGCCGGGGGAGCCGGGGTGGGGGAAAGCCGCGGTTGGGGGGAAAGCCCGGGTCGCGCCTATACCTTTCTACATTCGCTTTTGAATTGCGGGCACTTGCTGACGCGATTCCGGAGTGCGTTCCATTGGCCCCATTGGCTGGATTGGCCCCATTGGCCATTTTAGCCAAAAAACTGGCCGGCCCGCCGCCCTGGGCTAAGCGGAAAAGCCGCTCACCGCCCCATCCCCCGCTGCGGGATGGGGGGAGGGTTTCCGCCCGCGCTCGGTGGCAGTGTCAGGACGCGCCGCCGCGTCCTTTCGCTTACATTTTGTTCTCGCCTTTTGGCCGAAATTCGTGCCTCATTGGGTCCCTATGAAAAAGTCTTCTTTCCCTTCAGATATGAATCGACGCCAATTTCTCGCCGCCACCGGGCTGGCGCTGGCCGTCCCGACCATCATCCCAGCCAGCGCGCTGGGGCGGGAGGATAAACCCGCGCCCTCGGGGCGCATCACGATGGGTGTGGTCGGCTGGGGTATGCAAGGCCCTGGCAACACCGGGGAATTTCTCGGCTTGAAAGACTGCCAGGTCGTGGCCGCCTGCGACTTGGACAAGAACCACCTGCAGAGCGCCGTCAACGCCGTCAACGGCAAGTATGGCAACCAGGACTGCAAGGCCTACCACGATTACCGCGAAATGATGGCGCGCAGCGACATCGATGCCGTGATGCTGGCCGTGCCGGACACCTGGCACGCCCTGCTCGCGGTGGAGGCCGCCCGGAACAAGAAGGACATTTACGGGGAGAAACCGCTGGCCCGCACCATTGCCGAGCAGCAGGCGATCGTCAAGGCCGTTGAGCAAAACCAACGCATCTGGCAGACCGGTTCCTGGCAGCGCTCCCAGCGCCCCTTCCGGCGGGCCGCCGAGATCGTGCGCAACGGGCTGATTGGCAAGGTCACCCGCGTGGAAGTCGGCCTGCCCGACGGCCATTATGATTTCGCGGGCACCGGCGGGCCGCTGGCGGCCAAATTGAAATCAGGGGCGCCGGCCGACTTCCTTGCGAAGGTCGTGCCCGGCACGCCGGAATGGGATGCGGCCGTGAGCGAGCCGCCGCCGGAGTTGGATTACGGGATGTGGATCGGCCCCTCGCGCATGGAGCCTTACATCGGGGCTCGCGTCCACATGAACTGGCGCTGGAACTACAACATTGGCGGCGGTCAATTGCTCGACTGGATCGGCCACCACTGCGACATCGCCCATTGGGGCCTGGACATGGACAACACCGGTGGACCGTCGGAAGTCGAAGCCGAAGGGGAGTTTCCGCGCCCGGAGGCGATCTGGAACACCTGCACCAGGTACCGCATTACCCTCAAGTACCCCAAGGACATCACCATGATCATTGCCGGCGGCCATTCTGACATCCGGGGCGGCGCCAAATGGATCGGCACGGACGGCTGGGTTTGGGTGGACCGGGGCGCGTTTGATGCCTCGCATGTGGATTGGTTTGCCAAACTGCCCGACAACTCCACCGTCAGTCTTTACAGGTCCGACAACCACCAGCGCAACTTCATCGAGTGCGTCAAGTCGCGCAAGCCGACGATTACCCCCGTCCAGACCGCCCACCATTCCGCCATCCCCGGCCACCTTGGCCTCATCTCCCTCCTCGCCGGCCAGGACGAAAACGGCAAGCGCATCGGCCGCAAAATCAAGTGGGACCCGGAAAAGGAAGTCATCCTGGACGATCCCGAGGCCAGCAAACTCCTGAGCCGCCCCTATCGCGCGCCTTGGGAACTGGCGTGAGGGAAGCGGGAAAGTGGGTCGGTGACTCACTCACGCTCGACCCTGGCCGGTTCGAGCTTGGGGGCGAGCAGGTGGATGATCAGCAGGGCAGTGATGTAAGCCAGGCTGGCCGCCAGGAAGATGAGGAAGTAATTGCCCGGCTCGCCGCGGGCGATGGCCGCCTTGCGGAGCTGGCTGACGATGACGAACAGGGCGATCGCCCCGACCGAGCCGGCAAAGCCGCCAAAGCCGGTGACGGAACCGACGACGCGGCGCGGGAACATATCCGAGGCCAGGCTGTAGGCGTTGGCCGACCAGGCCTGGTGGGCCGAGGCGGCCAGGGTAATCAGGCCCACGGCGACCCACTGGTTGTGGGTGACGGTGGCAAAGACGACCGGGAGCACGGCGATGGCGGAGAGCAGGAAGGTGATTTTGCGGGCCCGGTTGACGCCCCAGCCCAGCTTCATGAAATGCCCGGAGAGCCAGCCCCCGGCAATGCTCCCCAGGGAGGCTACGAGGTAGATGACCGCCACCGGCCCGCTGCGCCCCTTGAGGTCAAGGTGGAAGCGGTCGGCAAAGAAATAGGGCGCGCCAAAAAGGTAGAACCACCAGAAACAATCGGTCATGAACTTGGCGGCGGCAAAGGCCCAAGCCTGCCGGTGTGGGAAGAGTCTGCGCCACGGGATTTTCGTGGTGGGCTCCGGCGGCTCGCTGTTGATCAAATTCAGCTCGGCGGGCGAAACTCGGGGATGGTCCTGGGGCCGCCGATAGATGAGCAGCCAGGCAATGATCCAGGTGAAATCGAAGATGGCGGTCACCAGGAAGGCCCCGCGCCAGCCCAGCGAGTAGCCGCCAAAGGTGATGATGCTAAAAGCCAGGAGGAGTTTCGGCAAACAGAACGGCACCAGCACGCCCCCGATGTTGGTGCCGCAATTGAACAGCCCGGTGGCCAAGGCGCGTTCGCCCTTGGGAAACCACTCCGCCGTCGCCTTGATGGCGGCGGGAAAGTTGCCGCCCTCCCCCAGGGCCAGCAGGATGCGGACGATGAAAAAGCCGGTGACCGTGCTGACCAGCGAATGGCTCATGGCCGCCAGCCCCCAAAAGCCGCAGGCCAGGACAAAACCCCAGCGCAAGCCCAGCAGGTCCATCAGCCGCCCGGCCACCAGGAGGCTGATGGCGTAGGCCGCGTTGAAGGCGACGGTCATGTACCAGTATTGCTCCTGGGTCCAGCCGATGTCTCTTTGGAGTTCCGGCGCCAGGTTGCCGAACACGCCCCGGTCAATGTAGTTGGCGGTGGTGACCCAGAATAGCAGGGCGCAGATAACCCAGCGGAAATGGCTGGTGGCGGCAGGTGCGGCGGGCGCGGCAGTCGTCATCGATTCAGGCATGGCGGTCATTTTGGCCGTGGCACGCCAGGAAGGTCAAGCTCGCCTGTCCCTTCAGCCCGCCGCCGCCGCCACCAAAAGGAGCGTCCCGAGGGAATCGGGGTCCGCGCGTTCTGGTTGCGTGGCGCCGCGCTACGGAGGGTGTGCGTCTGGATGCACACCCTCAGGGCGAGCATGGAATTCCCTTGTCAAAGAAACTGCGCGGGAGCACAATCCGCCCGGTTCAGCAGATGAGGCGACTTGGCTCATCCGGGGCAGCAGGCAGCCGCAGGCGGCGGCGGCGCATAACGGGCGGCCGTGCCGGCCCAGGGAGGATGAGCGAGAAAGCGTCGCCGGGGGGCAGATCGTGTGGGTGTGGCAACATGCAGATTCTGTTTAAGAAAATGAACGTTCCAGTAGTTTTGCGGCGGCAGGCAGGCGGCGCGAGGTGGCGCGGATTAGGGTTGGCGCTCCTGCTGAGTCATCAGGCGGTGAGATTAGCTTGCGGGGCTGGGACAGCAGCGGCGTGGGGTGACGACAACGCGGGCCAGGTTTCCCAGATTCCTCAGGGCGCCCTTTCTGGCGTGACGGCGGTGGCCGGGGGCGGCAGCCACAGTCTGGCGCTGCGGAGCGACGGCACGGTGGTGGCCTGGGGCTGGGACGACTACAACCAGATCGATGTGCCGGCCGATTTGACCAACGCCACCGCTATCGCGGCCGGTTCGCTCTACAGCATGGCGCTGCGGAGCGACGGCACGGTGGTGGTCTGGGGCAAGCCGCAGCCCCCGCCGGACGGGTTGAGCAACGTGGTGGCGATTGCCGCCGGGTGGGACCATAGCCTGGCTTTGAAGAGCGATGGGACGATCGTGGCGTGGGGCGACAATACTCACAATGAAACGAACGTCCCGGCGGGGCTGACCAACGTGGTGGGGGTTGCCGCCGGCAACCATTTCAGCGTGGCCCTCCGATTTGACGGCACGGTGGTGGCCTGGGGCGACAACTCCTACGGCCAGACCAACGTATCGGCACAGGCCGTCAACGTCCTGACCCTTGCGGCCGGGGGGTACCATTGCCTGGCCCTGAGAGGGGACGGGACGGTGGTGGCGTGGGGCCGCAACAACGCCGGGCAGACGACGGTGCCGGGGAATCTGGCGAACGTCGTTGAAATAGCGGCCGGGGCGCTCCACAGCCTGGCGCTCAAAGCGGATGGGACGCTGGCCGGGTGGGGTGACAACACCTACGGCCAGCGCGACGTGGGCCCGGCCCAGGCCAACTATTGCGGCCTTGGCGCCGGCGATTACCACAGCCTGACGATTCGGGGCGACGGTTCGCCGGTGATTTTGCTGCCGCCGGCCAGCCAAACGGTGGTCTTCGGCAAGCCGGCCAGGTTCCAGGCGCTGGTCGTCGGGACGCCGCCGTTGAGCTGCCAATGGCGAAAGAACGGGCAGAACATTGCGGGCGCCACCACTACTTCCTATGTCCTGTCGAGCATCCAGATGAACGATCGCGGCAGCTTCACGTTGGTCATCAGCAATGCCGTGGGTGTGACGACCAGCCAGCCGGCGGTCCTGACGCCGGTGGGGATTGCGCCCTGGATAACGGCGCAGCCGGCCAGCGGCACCAATCTTTGCGGTGAGACGGCCAGCTTCCAGGTGACGGCGGACGGTCCCAGGCCGCTGACCTACCAATGGCGGTTGGCGGGCGTCCCCATTCCGGGAGAGACACAGCCGAGCCTGGTAGTCCCCAACGTGAGCGGGGCGCAGGCAGGCGGCTACAGCGTCGTGGTAGCCAACGTCTATGGTTCGATTACCAGCGCGGTGGCGAACTTGACCGTGATCGTGACCCCGTGGGTCACGAACCAGCCGCGGGATTTGATAGCCTATTGCGGGCGGGACGCCTCGTTCCAGGTGGGGGCGGGCGGTCCCGCGCCGCTCAGTTATCAGTGGCTGTTCGCGGGCGTGCCCATTGCGGGAGCGACCGCGCCGGTGTTGGGCCTGACCGCCGTGACGAACAACCAGGCCGGGGCCTACTCGGTGGCAGTGGCTTGCCCATGCGGCTCCGTCACCAGTGCGCTGGCTAACCTGACCATCCTGGGCATCCCGCTCATCACCAACCTGCCTCAGGATGTGATGGTGTACTGCGGCGACACGGCGACTTTCCAGGTGGGCGCCACCGGCCCCACGCCGCTGAGCTACCAATGGCAATTCCAGGGCACGCCCATCCAGGCGGCCACGAATGCCACGCTGGCGCTGGTCGGAGTGACGAACCCCAACGTGGGCCTGTACAACGTGGTCATCGCCTGCCCCTGCGGGGCGATGACCAGCGCGGCCGCCTCTTTGACGATCAGCCCCGAGCCGCCGCTGATTACCAGTCCCCTGACGGCCACCGCCCTCCAAGGGCAACCTTTCTCCTATACTATTACCGGCCTCCACAACCCCACCCGCTACACTGCCGTGGTCGTGCCGCCGGGCTTGACCCTGAATCCCACCAACGGACTGATCACCGGCACCAACTTTGAAAACGGCACCTTCTACATCCGGCTCGGCACGGCCAATGCCTGCGCGGCGGACACCAAGACCCTCAGGCTGGACGTCTCCCCCGGGGCGCCGCTGGTCACCAGCGCGAACACGGCCAGCGGCATCGCGGGCAATGCCTTCACTTACACGATTACGGCGACGCAATCGCCCACGAGTTTTTCGGCCCAGAACCTGCCCGCCGGCGTGATCCTCGACCCGATGTCGGGCATCATCTCGGGCACACTGGCCTACTCGGGTGAATTCGACACCACGATTTCCGCCAGCAACCCCTGGGGCACCGGGTCGGCTTCGCTCCACATCTCCGTCGGCTACGGGCAGATCAACGGGTTGTCCATTGTCAATGTGCGGACTAACTATCATTGCCCCTTCCTGCTGGATGTCCAGTTCGCACTGCGGGACGATAACGACCCGGCGGTGGGCAAACCGCTGGTGGTGGATCCCGCCCTGCTGTCGGTGACTGTGTTCGAGGACGACCAGCCGGTGGATCCGAGCGAAACGGCCCTCATCCTTCAGCGGGTCCTGCCGGGCGCGCTCAAAGTGAAAGTGAACCTGGTGCTTGATTTTTCAACCAGTATTTCCTCGACGGCCATCAACGGCGACAGCAATGGGGACGGGATATCGGACGCGATCGATGCTGAAATCAGCAGTTCGGAGCAGTTTGTGACCCAGCAGGCCCCCTCGACGCTGATCGGGGTCTATGAGTTTCATCGGAAAGATTTGCCTCCCAACCGCGTGATTGGCCTGACCAACGCGACCGCCGCCTACAATGCCATCGCCGGCATCTGGACCAACTACATCTACGGGTACTCCTCCGGCTCCCATTGCTGGGACGCGCTCATGGCGGCCGTCAGGGGCCTGGGGGTTGCCAACAGCAACGAGTTCCACAGTGTCGTCTTCGTCTCCGACGGCAAGGACGACTCCAGCACCAACACCCTCGGGGCCGTCATCGCGGCGGCGACCAATGCCAACGTGCAGATTTACTGCGTCGGCTTCGGCCAGGACATCAACACCAACAACCTGCAACAGATCACCACTACCACCGGGGGCACCTTTTTCGTCGGCCAGACGGCGGTCGACCTGGCCGGGGAGTTCGCCCAAATCGGCAAAGTCTTCACGGGCCTCTACCGCTTGCGTTGGATGACGCCCAAACAACCCACGGTTCCCCCGTTTATGCCCTCCTTCGAGGTCACTTACCAGGGCTTCACCGCCTTGTCGCCCACCAACCCCTGGTCCGTCAGCAATTACGATCTCGTCACGACCAACATTGACACCAACGCCAGTCCGGCCACTACCAATTACACCACCAACTCCGTCAGCACGAACGTCACCAACTACACGGTCTTCTCGCCCTACGACCCGGCCAAGTATGCCTGCGACGTTAACCTGGGCCAACTGCACTTGCAGCCCAGCTCCGCCCTGCCCTCGGGGGCCACTCTCTACGCCGACTACCTGCCGGAGTACATCCGCCAATTCAACCTCCATTACCGGCTCAATTGGCCCGGCGCGGTCGTCCCGGCGACCAACCTGACGGATTTGCTCTACGGCTGGAGCGTGGCGCCCACCGACGATGGCTCCAACGGCACCTGGCTGCTGTTAAGCAGTCCGGACCCGGTCAGTGGCGAGGGCGTCCAAACCACCAGCATCCCCTGGGCCTCCTGGGGCGAACTGGTCAACTTCTACTTCCGCGACCAGATCAGCTCCAACACTGCCTTCGCCTTCTTCGTCGTGGATACGAACCTCTACGCGGTGACTAACCATATCCCAGGCTACTTTGGCCAAAGTTTGAGCAATAATGTGAACGGCATGGTCACGAACTTGCCGGTCCTGCCCTACGGCACGCCTGTGCCCTGGCTCATTGCCAATGGCTTTACCGACCCCAATGGCTGGACCAATGCCGAAACGGCTGACACCGACAAGGACGGCCTGCTGAACTGGCAGGAATACCAGGCCAACACCAATCCGAAAAACCCCAACTCGAAGTTCGCCGTCGGCCGGGTGGATCAGTCGCCCTACGACGGCCGGTGGGAAATCACCTTCGGCACCGCCCTTTACCGCACCTACCAGGTGCTGGCCTCGCCGGACTTGGTCAATTGGCGCATCGTCCAGGACAGCATCCCCGGCACCGGCACGAATATCACGATCCTCGATACCGGCTTCGTGCCGAGCGGGCAGACCTTCTACCGCCTGATGGTTTACTGACCCTTCGTACTGCGTGTCATAAACACGATGACGTTCGTTGCGCCGCATTTGGGCTGGGGCAAGGCGCAACGAAGGAGCATACCCTGATGGGTCTGCGACTGAGGAGCAACGCCGCCCCAGCCCAAATGCGGCGCAACCCCCCGGGCGGCAGGTCTTTTCGCTCCAGCCTTCGTTGCTCGCTCCTCATCCCGACAGGTCGGGACGGGTATGCTCGTCGCTCGCGCCTCGGCTGGAGCGAAAATCCCTTGCCGCGAACGTCACCGTATTTACGGCTCACAGTACTTAGTCGCAGGCCCCCATCCCTGCCTTTAGCGCGACGGCAGGGGAAGGCTAGCGCGGCTGCGCCGGCGAAGGGGATCTTGGGCGCATCCCGACACCGCCGCCAATTCCACTCTACCCGCGCGCAGCGCGGCATTCTTCTGCCCCGGAGATGTTCTCTGTTTTGCAAGTGGCTTTTTCATAAAAGTTATTCACAGGGCGGCAGCTTGTGGGAGGCTTGGGTTACGATAAGTAACATATATCTCATGTGATGTATAGA
>Ga0187850_10001226_pt1 | contig 28787 bp, 50 predicted proteins | sample June2016WEW_4_15_FD_132436 | JGI IMG/M metagenome (GOLD analysis project Ga0187850, IMG submission 132436) | Peatland microbial communities from SPRUCE experiment site at the Marcell Experimental Forest, Minnesota, USA - June2016WEW_4_150 | ecosystem: Environmental > Terrestrial > Soil >...
CGCATTCTTTCAGTGACTTCTGCAACCAAGTCGTTAGCAGTTTTCCAGTGAATATTTAATTTTCTTGCTATATCAGAAATGCTGAAATCGTCATTGTTTTCTATGTACTCCAATATTTCTCCTACAAGTCTGGCTCTTGTAGTTGGCAACAATTCATTCTTTCCTCCTCTCTCACTTTCTGTCACAGGAACTAGCGCACCTTTCGCTGCTAATTTTATAGCAGTCAATGATGACAAACTGCTATCGGGTTTCACATCAACTTCTTTTATTTCTTGTTCTTGCTTTACATCTTCCATCACATCTAATTCTACATCTGATAAGAGATTATTTCTACTAGTGATAAAATCATTTTACCATTCGCGCAAAAGACTCTACTCACATTATTGTTTTAGTTGTCTCTAACATAGCCTATTCTCTTCTCAATCTCATTTCTGGTCTCTTCTGCAAATATCATTTTGTCTTTATTCGCTTTATACCACCCCCGTGTTACGAGATATTTGTCGTTCTCTGGGCTGCATTGACCTTGAGCTTTTCCTGCTCCAATCCAGTCGCAAATCATCTCTGTCAAGTATGGTTCTCTGATAGAAATAATCTTTATCCCTCCCCCGTCTTCTGGCAAAATCCACCATTGCCAATGATGCCTATTCCTTTTTTGGTGCAGTAGCCAAGCAAAGTCAAATGCTATGTCTCCAGTGTCAGTTGGCTTATAGTATCCAGTTGAATTACGACCCCTTTTGATATCGTAACCTTTCCCGTAAAAGAAATTTGCATAAGGAATAAACTCATTAGGAAGCAGTTTACTATTATCGTGAACAATCCCTCTCCATATCAATCCTCTTTTGAAGCATTCTATTGCTACATAATACTTGTGCCTCACGACGTATCGCAGATATTTTAGATATTTCATTTGTAATAACCCAAAGATTTTAACTTAACGATGATATCTAATTTTGTCCCATCCGCCATTGTTTCTTGGAACCAGCCATTCAGCTTTCTTGTGAGAGCTTGGACTTCTGGGTCATAAGCTGGTGTATTATTGAGAAAGCTCAAGCAATAGGTACAGAAAGCAGCCGGTGACATATCACGTATTTTCACACCTTTAACTTCCTTATCCAAGATGCTATTTACTTCTTTTTGGTCTTTGAGGTCGTTTTCCATTTGTCTTGTTGTCCTCTGGTCGTATTATTTCTTCTCCCTTTTTCTGTTGTAGTTTGAGAGACTTTATTGCTTCACGCGCTCTGTCCATGTAGAACTTGATTTCATGAAGAGCCATTTGCAAATTAGCTAATGGCCGATGTTCTATCCACCACTGCTTGAATTTAGAGTTGCTGCCTCCTCCCGTTATAGTTCTATTATAAAAAAATCTACTCCACGCATCATTATTTTTCTTTTCCCATTGAGCAATCTTTTCTTTCCCTCCCAAATGGTAGTATTTAAACCTAGCCCAACAGTTTTGTAATTCTAACCATCTATTTTTCTTGCCCATCTTCGTTTTGTTTTACGATTAATTCTTCTCCTATCTTTTCGATGACAACTCTAGTTGTAACACTTCTAATATCCTTAAACATTAAACTCATACTGCGACCAATAATGATAACATTCGCTCCAACTTTAAAATGAGAATGTATACTATTGGCCATTTCCCCATACGCGACGCAAGGATTGACGTCTTCATATTTGTTAGAAGATTTGACATATAAGTTGAGAGCCAATTTCCCTGTCTTCGTCTTGAATGATTCAATTTGAGTTATTTGACCAGTGAGGATGATTTTGTTCGTGTCGTACATTCCTTGCGTTTGTCTGTAATAATTCCAATGTAGTATTTTCTATATCTGCTGATGAAATCTTTATCCTCTTTTTTCAATCGATACCCGTGACTAAGCAGATATTCCAATGTCTTCCGCAAGAGTTTCTTTATATTTTCTTTGCTTCTTAGTCTTTTATGTATTGGTAAATGACAGTTCTCATTATTCAGTGGTGCTGAGTTTAATATAGAGTTTTCGTCTCCTTTTACTATATGATGAAAACAGTCCCAATGGTTCTTTCCGCACCACCAACATTCATAATTATAACAAAACCATTTATTAAGTAAATCCCTTTCAAAGTCTTTTCTCATTGTATAAAACCGGATGCCATTTATCTATAAATCTCACAAACTTGCTTTTATATTTGTAGTCTCTGTATAGTTTTTCTGTCTTGCAGATTCTACTACCGTAGTCTCCCCTCGCATAACCAGTAGAAAATGAACATCGTTCTTTGTTTGGCTTGAAACGTATTATCTTTAAATCTTCGTATTGATATGCAGGTTCTACTCCTAAGACGATGTCATTACAATCTATACCCACGTCGCAGTATCCGAAATGTTTAAAGAACTTGGCATAAGCGTCTTTGGCAGCAAACTTTAGAAGAATTTTTAGTTCTTCATCTCTTACATTTTTATTGGGTATTATTTCAGGAGAAGGATTACCCAAACCAGTTAATGCTGCGCATCCTATTCTATGTCTCATTTTAGTCTTTTTCTATTTCCTCTTTATCAACTTCAATAAGACATTTCGTACACAATCCCTCATCTGCATCCCATTCGGTTTCAGAGACCCATTTTCTGCAGTTTGGACAACGGTATTTTGTTACTGCTTTACTCATAATCTTTTCTCAGATTATTTTGCCTTCTGTTTATTGCCGCATTTAGCACAGATTTTATAATCTACAAACTCATGCCTGTGACCATCGTCGCTTGTCGCTTTTCCCGTTCTCAAATTTATCTCGTCTTTCCATTCACGAGACGTATAAACTCTTGCTTTTGCTAATAATCCTTCCGCGTCAACTTTGTCCTTTGCGTAAGACGCAATTTTATCAAGTCTTGTAATGGGTATATCCAATAGAGAATTGAAGTCCAATCCGAATTCATGAGATATCTTGTGTTTCACACGCAACCATTTGTTTATTTCTGAGCGAGTGTAATACACGTCTAATTGGCTTAAATAAGCTACCCATTCCGCTTCTGGGTCGCCTAGAATGTCTTTATAGAGCTCTTCTTCCTGGACAATGCCTAGATACCCGACGTTTTCAGCAAATAGTTCTCTACGCTTCAATTCATTCTCTGTTATTTTTTTATTTATGCCAAACGCTTTCTCCCCTCTTTCTTGTTCATTCATGTTATAGTTCTTCCCACAATATATAAACTATCAATGAAGCAAAGAGTAAACAAATTACTTGGAATACACCGAAAAGTAATGCGCTTTCCCAAAATCCAAATTGTTTCCTCAAACTACTTATCCCAATAATAGCATAACTAGGGATAAATGAAAGAACTGCTATTACTACTGTTGTCAAGATTTTAAGCAGTGTCTTAGTCTCTTTGCTCATCGGTTTCTTTTGGTTTTTCTTTCAATGTTTTCATAATAGATTCAAGCAATGATTTGTTTTCTTCCAAAGCGTTGATTGAACCTAACAAACCAACTCCTATTTTTTCTTTTCCAAACAAATATGTGTTCCCGGTCTTCTTTATCACTTCTTCTTCAACTCCGATATTAAAAACGTCTGCAGCTAATGATATTCCTTTATCGAACATTAACCATATTGTCCCTTGACCATAAGGAGGAGCGTAGCGATTTTTTACAACTTTTGTCCTGACTGCAGCACCGACAATCTTTTCACCTTGCTTGATATGAGATATTCTTCTCACGTCAATTCTCATACTCGCTGCAAACTTTAATGCTTTACCTCCCGGCGTCGTTTCTGGGTTTCCATATCCAGCGTTGCCTAGACTTGCACGAACTTGATTGATAAAGATAGCAAGAGTCCCAGTTTTTCTGATAATAGGAGACAGCTTCCGAAATGCCTGAGACATCATTCTCGCTTTAAGACCCATTGTCTGTTTTCCGATATCTGCCTCTGCTTCTTCTGTTGGCTCAAGCATTGCTACAGAATCTATCACGATGACGTCAACTTTGCCAGATTTAATGAATCTTTCTGCTATGTTGAGAGCCTCTTCGCCGTTAGATGGCTGGTTGATAATTAGTTTTTTTTCATCAACTCCCAATCTATTCAAATAATTCACATGCAAAGAGTTTTCTGCGTCGATGTAAACAGCATTACCTCCTTCTTTTTGAGATTGAGCGATGACACTTAAAGCAATTGTCGTCTTCCCTCCTGCTTCTGGGCCGAAGATTTCTACAATTGCCCCCTTTGGAAGACCTCCGACTCCAGTAGCTCTATCTAATGAGAATGAACCAGTAGAAATGACTTCAACGTCTAGTGGTTTAGTGTCGAATTTTACTACTGAGCCTTCACCAAACTCCTTGTTAATGGAGTCGATGAGACTATCCATCTCATGGGATTCTTTTTTATTCGTCGTCTTCGTCATCCTCTTCCTCTTCTTTGGTATTCATAACTGGAGTAAGAGACACTCTATCTTTTTGAGATTCATCAAACTTCGCTTTTTCTTTGTCTTGCATTCTTTGAACAATAGCACTGAGACTTGTACAATTTTCTTTCAGTTTTACTTCTTCTTCTGTAAGAGGTGTAACAGCAGATGGCATGACAGTGTGTCGGTATTCCTTTCCCGAGGGGTTCTTTTTTGAAGGCAGAACTACTTTCATAATAGTTATGTCATACGGGATGTCTTTTGTAAATCCGTATGTACTGCTTTCTTTCAACTGAGATATTTGCTTGGGAACTGAATAATGCAACTTCACAATCTTGAGTTGATTGTCTGCTCTATCTACTGCCCACACAAGATATTTCAATGAAGGCCAATGCCCCATTCTATCTTTTCCAGTTGTGAAGTCTTTTCTTACTGAAGAGTAAGGACAACCTTTGTCCCTTCCAAAGCAAGTATGAGACTTTTTCTCAGAATCTACCCAATGAGAAGGCAAAGGCGTAGAACTAGAAGATAAAATCCTTAGTATCGTCTGGCCCTCTTTCAAGTCCATCCATATAGTTTTATTCTTTTCGTCTTGTACTGGCATTAATTATTTTTTGTTTGCTTTTTTCTGTTCTTCTTGAAATTGCTTGACCAGGTCGTTTCTAAATGTCTGAACAAGATGCTTTAACTCTTGGCTCAGCTTTCTTGCTCTTTTATAGTCTTCATAACGAGGACCCCTATCGACACGACCCTCTCCTTGGAAATATTTCGTAAAAACTTCCTTTGTTTCTTCAGCCAAGTTTCCTATTTTAGCGATTAATTCATTAAGAGGCATTTTTAAGTTTTCGGTATTTGTTTTTTTCACTTCGACCTTTTGAGGACTACTGGGTATCCAACTAATGTTTTCACCTCTCGCCCATCTGCCGACCAATTCTTCATTTATTTTTATTTTATCTTTGAGCTCCATCTTTCTTCGTTGTTTGTACCTAATATAATTCTATACCTTTTAACCATCATGTAAATAAGGGGGCTGTTAATAACTTTCTTGGCATTAGAATTCAATGTCTGCTACTGTTATTGAGCCTCCTCCACTTTGAGGGCCAGAAATCTCATGGAACTCATTGTCTAAGTACTTTACCATAAACGACCTCTGAAAAACTCCAGTTCTTCTGTGATTGCAGACTTTTATTTTGGCTTGATTGCCCCACACAATCTCTTCATTTATCTTCTTTTTAGCAAAGCCCCCTTCGGGAACTCTCCATATCATTGTCGTAGAATCTACTTCACCAGCAATCAACGACGAATCACGCAAATCATTGTCTCCCGGGTCTGTCCCCCATTCTACGTTCTTTATGTGATGAGCCAAGTATACAACTAAGTCTTTTTCTCTTGCTATATTTTTTACTCTTCTCACTGTCGCACCGATATTAAGAGAACTATTTTTTTCAATCATCTTGTCGTACAGAAACATCAAATGGTCAATGAAAACAATTTTAATACCAAACTTTTCTTTAGCCTCGTTTATTCTGTCTTCAAGCCAATCTGTATTATTGGAGACGTTTTCTCTTGGCAGATAAAAAACCGGCAAGCGAGGGAATTTTGCTATCAATTCTCTTGGTGTCATTTCATATGTGAACCACAAGCATGGTAAACCTTGTTCAGCATACGACATCGTAAACGTTTGGAGTAAACTTGTCTTTCCGTTTTTTCTCGGCCCAGATATTAAAATAACTTCACCTGGGACAACCCCGTCTGTCAATGAATCATACGTCGGCAGCTTTTTACAATAATATTTAATCCTCCCGTCATCAGTTTCAAAAGTCTTTTTTAATTCTTCTGCTGACACTACCTCATCTGCTTCATGATAGTCTCTCCAATCTTTGGTTTCCCTCTTTACAACAACGCCCTGTCTTCTCATGAATTCACGATTCATGATTGATTTAAACGTCCCTCTCAATTCTGTTTCGTCTAACGGAGGATTATTTTTTCTATTCCAAACAACAACAGCTGGCCAACAAACAGTCTCCCATATGGTTGGTTGTGCTTGAGTCAAAATGTGGCCGATGAATGACGCTGCTGTAGAATTCCTGTTTCCTTCTCCAACACCTTCTACTATTTCTCCGACATGGAACTTTTCTGTTGACGTTGCTTCTCTCAGCCTATCTATTTCGTCTTGCAGCCACTGGGGTACGGGAGGTATTTTTTCTCTTATCGGAACTATCCATTCATATTGCCCCCCAGTTTTTTCATTAACCGAAGGTGGCGCGACAACATATCCACCATAAGCTTTTATGTCTGCTTTATTTTTTGGGTTGCTTCCCCATATTTCAATGTGAGTTTGAACTTCATTGGGTATTCTGTAATAAAAATGTCTTCCACCGCTCCCTGTTTTTGCAGTAGGAGTCCCTTCTTCAATCTGTATGTTCTTTAAATCAAAATCTTTCTCCGTATCCAATACAGCTATTCCAGAAATAAGGCCAGTCACAATGGCTATGTTAGCGTCAGGCCACTTTGTCCACCAATCTTTAATTTCTTTTTCTGTAGATTTGACGGTGATACATTTTTTCCATTGGGTCAGAGGTTTATCTTTAGACCCTCTCCACAACGGGAAAACAGAAAATCCCAGCTTATGATATTGGAGAGCTTGTTCTAAGTTCGTCATTCATTTGCTAGATTTTTCAATATCGTGCTTAATTTCCAATCAAACTTATACGCATTGATTTTTTTGTCATATGCTTTCTCATCTACTCTTTCCATTCTATCATTAAATTCTTTCAGCGTCATCATTGAAGCTAATAGTTTTGCGTTTTTCTTTTCCTGCATCATGACGTTGGCAGCCATTTCTTTTTCTTTATAACGATACGTAAAACTACCGTTACTCATCTCTGATTTTTTTCTCCAATAGAAAGCAATGAATAATTTGTCGGGCGACAATCTTTTTCCGTGGTCGAGGACGTACTTCCAATCGTGGTAACCATCAGAAGTCGGCCAGTTGTACTCTGATGACTGCCATTTCTCCAAATGGTCTGCTATATATTTTTGGTTAGCTTTCCAAGACTCAGAAACTTTAACTTCGACGTCTTCTTTAGAAGCGTCGCTATTTGTATTAGTTTCTTTTGTAGATATAGATATGTCTGGCGTTACTTCACTATTAGTACAAGTAGGGTTTACTTTAAGTGAACGTTCGGCCTCAAGTTTTAGAGAATAAGTCCTTTCTTTTTTACCTTCGACTTCTATTATTCCTTTCTCAACTAGTCTTTGAATGCCTCTGCTAAGAAGGCTGTCAGACAGATTCGTTAGTTTTCTAAATCTGCTAAAAGTAATCCAGTCTGTCTCTTTATTCCAACCTATGGTCTGTCTGCAGATAGCAAGGACTATTTTTATTTCGATGAACGACAATTCACCTTGACAAATAAGTTGGATGAGGTCGTTGGGTATTTGAGTAGAGTTTAGTATTTTCATATCGTTAAATCAGCGCTATAAACTCGTCAAAAAATCTTTCCCGTAGAATATATCGTCTCTACTGCGAAAGTGTCTCTAATGCAATTCTAGAGGTAAGAGAACCTATCCCCTATAGTCTTCCACAAACATCATTTTATCAATGTCTTCTAGTTCAGAGAAATTCTCGTATTTCTTCCACACTGTTTTTCCCTGATTTCTCCATTCTTCTGTATCTGGGTAAGGTATTCCCATTCCTAACTGTTTCTCCAACGTTGAGTAATCGGAACACGACTTATTGAATGTTGCGTAATTAGATTCTGAACCAGGGAATCTACCGCAGCCTTTGAACAAAGCTCCAAATAATTCCGAGCCGTCTCCTTGATGACAAATACATCTTCCAACTTTATCACATCTCGGCCGAAGTTCATTTGCTAACAAAGGAAATTTGCTATTGATACAGTTCCAAGTGAGTATAGCCGTTGCGACTGTATCTGCTTGTTCTACAGCTGAAAGACGTTGTGCCATGTATGATTGCAATGCTCCATAGTCTACTGAAAACTTGTAGCTATGAGTCATGCCCATCGGCATCAATGCTCTTGCTGTTTGAAAACTACCAATTCCCTTTTTGAGAATCTTTTTGTAGAGTCTTTTGTATTCTTTGAGATATATTTCAACCTCCGATTTAAGTTCTGGGTCGTTCCATATATCGTCAGGCATTCGGAATCCGGCTGCGAGGCGAGAATTGTCTCTAACGCCTTGCGAGGCAAAAGTAGCCATACGTTGTCGAGCGTGCTGGTCGAACGCCGAACGTGACGATTTACGCACGATGAAACTGAATTTGATGGCTTCAAGTCCAAGAGGTAGGGCTTTACCTTTGATGGCGTTCCTAACAACAAGAAAGCGGTGTTCTGGTTTTGTATCTGGCCAGTTTTCTGGGTAATCTTCTGGTCCCCAAGTTGCTGTTGCGAATTCATAAATTAGTTTATAAGGATTATAAGGGTAATCTATCATTTGCACTTCCATACCTCTGACGCCCTCATATACGACTGTTGTGTCGTCTTCGGTATTCATTTCAGGAAGCGTTTTCAATTGCTTCCTTAATTCGTTTTTAGCTTCTATTTCTTTTGGTGTTAAGTCCATTTAATTATTTACTTTAAACTCGACCTTTTCGTCTTCATCCCATGGAAATTGAATATCTTCATCAACTTCACTTGAATATGTCGCTGACTCAACTGCTGTAGTTAATTCATACGGAACAAGAGTTCTGACTTCTGTTGCTCCATTGTCAAAAACAACTTCTCGTATTTTGCTTAGCGTCTTCCCTGTTCTCACTATGTCATCAACAACTAAAACGACTTTGTCTTTTATCCATTCTCCTCTGTCAAAGAATACTTCATCTTGTTTGTTGATGTAAGCGACAACTAAAGGTTTAACCAACGTTGTTGCTACAACCATCGCCGGGAATAAACCTCCTCTGCTAATGCCAACGATGAAGTCAACGTCTTTCAATTCTTCTGACCAGTAGGTCAATAAATCTTGAGTATCCTTTTCTATTTCAGCGTATGTTTTTTTCATGTTCTTTTGTAATGTTTAAACACATGCCCATAAACTTCTTCATTACCATCTCCTATCTTCCCATTAATCAAGTCTCCTTCGAACATTTCTACATTGTTTTTATCTTTCGTTCCCAAGCTTTCGTACCATTCTTCACCTGGAGACGATTCAGCTTCTTTGTAGACAAATTCTTGCAAACTAATTACCCACTTCCTGTATTTCATCTTTGTAGTAATGCAATGAAGCAAAATGGATTGTGACCTTTCCCTTCCCTGCTTTCAGACTGTATTTTCCTGTTTTAGTTTCTTTCCAAACTTTGTCGTAAATCTTATCTATCGTAATAAGGTCATAACCCAGATTTTTGAGATTAGTACTACGCATATATACGAAAAGATTAAGCCTTTCGTCTGGGTCTAGCTTGAAATGAAACAGACCATAACAGTTAATCTTAAGACAACCTTCGTAGTTATCAAAGAACATAGCCCGTCTCGTCCATTGGCCTTTGTTTATTTCAGTGATAGCTTTTTCACTTTCTTTCAATAACCATCGTCGTTCTTCTGCGTCTTGAGGTGTTTGTGGTAAAGGATTTCCAAAAATAACCGACATCGGAATTCCCGGAAAGTATTCTAATTCCATCACCGCGTCTTCATAACCTGGCGTGACTTCTATTCCTTGTTGTATCCAATTAATCTTCATCCAATTTTTCTATGTTTTCTTTTTCTTCTGCTTTTTGCATGAATAACACGAACCAAGCAAATGCGTTGACTGCGTCAGCTACTCCTGAATAATTGAGATTCAGAGTAAAGAAAGTTACAGAGAATATAAGCAAGAAGAAAAAAGTCAAACCGCTTGTCCAAGTTTCTGGTTTGTTCTTTCCAAAAATAGAAGGCAAAAGCGCCAGAGTAAAAATCCATTGACCCGCTGCTATTACATAATCTTGCCACATGTTATTCTTTAACTAGTTTTACGTTATTTGGAAAGTGTTTGCAACCAGGTTTTAGAATAAACGGGTCTTCTGTTTCTTCAAACTTACTCCCACAATTGGGACATCTAAATTCAAAATATTTCTTTTTGGATTTTTCTTTCTTCATAGAGATTCTATTAACTCTTCTCTTGTCGCTGCTACAAGAGATTCGCCTATCCACTCGAAAGGTGCATAAGTTGTCCACGTTGATGTCTTTTCAAAAGTGTACTCTATGGTATCTGTATAAGTAGTTCTAATACCCAAGATATTAGAAGATTTTATTTTGTGCGAATTGATATAGAAAACAATGTCGCCTATCTGAAATTTGCTTTTTATTTTCATGTTTGTCTTGTAGTATTAACTTTCTTTATCTTTTCAAACACAATCTTCATTCCCTCTTCAAGAGTGATTGTTGGCTTCCAGTCAACTAAAGACATAAACTTCGTGTGGTCAACAATATGGTCTTTCATGTAATCGTCTTCTGGAACCCAATAGATGAACGGGTCTTTGCCAACTACTTTTTTTGCTGTTTCAACAACATCTCCAAACGCGATAGGTTGACCTACAGAAATATTGACGTTTCCAATGTATCCAGTTTCCAACACTTTTTCTATTGCGTCGCAAAGATTCAAGACATGCATGTAGTCTTTTTTGTAAATTGGATTCAATTGAACAACAATGGGCTCGTGGTAATAAGCAGAGTATATTAGTCGAGAAGCAAGAGACCTGTCATTGTCTCCGCCAAACGCAAAACAAGGTCTAATAACTAAAACGTCGTCATTAAGAACTTTTCTGACCGCCAATTCTCCCAAATACTTTGTTGTGCCATACCATGTTTGCGGTTCTACAGCCGAATCTTCCCTAATGAGGTCTGTTGGCTTATAGAACGCTGTTGTCGAAAAATGACACAGTTTAATTCCATAGTTCTTTGCTGTTTTTGCTACATTTTCTGCGCCGATGACATTGACATCATATGCGTGTCTTTTCGCAAGGTTGCACAAGTCCGTATTCACTATTCCCGCTAAATTAATTATCCAGTCTGCATCTGTGTGAGGATGGATTTCATCTTCAAGACTAAGTTTATCTCTCACATCACTTTTTAAAGCGACAACTTCATTATTCTTCTCTAGCCAGGGAGTAAGATTAGACCCTATTGCTCCAGTACTACCAGTAATTAATATTTTCATATTGATTTTATTAGTTTTATGTGTTTTTCTAACCAATCTACTACTTCTTTTGCTCTACAACTAGCGCATCGACTGTCGCCGAAAACATCTTTAGGTTTTTTATAATCTTCTGGAAAATCATCTAAATCTGTCATTTCGCAATTTGCTCCATATCCCTGTTTAATGCTCCATATAGCCAATCGTGCGATAAGAATATCAATTTGATTTTGAAACCAATAAAACATTCGATTATTTCTTTTCTATTTTATTCATGTAATCGACCAGCTTATCGCAAGTTTCTTCAATAGTAAGTAACGATGTATCAATCGTTAGTTTATATTTGTATTGTGATTCGTCAAAGTATCTGTCATATTCTTCGATTGTTTTTTTGAGAAAATCTTGCGCGATGGGTTCATGAGAATTTTCTTTAATCCTTTCTTGCATCTTTTCTACTGAACATTTGACGTAAACAAGAACGGGCGAAAACCAAATGTCCATAATTCTTTCTTTCTCATACCATTCTTTTACTTCTTTCTCTGTGTATCTGTTAAACAATCTCCCATACACAATCATAGAACCAAAATATCTATCCAACGTTACGTCTTCGTGGTTCCTTACTTTTCGTATTAATTCTCTCAACGTCGTCTTTCCCGATTTATCTGGACCTTCAAAAATCAATATCATCAAATTTTGTTTCCCAGGTTTTTTTAATCGACCTTATTCTTTTTTTATATTCTTCTATGTCTGATTTATTGTACGACAGGTAATAATCTGGATGTTTTAAATATACCACATTATGCCAAACAGTAGCTGTTAATAACTTTCTGCAGAATGCTCCGAGTGCTATAATTACGTCGGGCTTATAGTAATCCACTTCATCAGCCAAGTGCCAGAACCCATGAGCTGCATCTTCCAAGTCTATCTTGTTGTCTGGTGTAGAAATCTGAACTAGATTCGTTAATATAAGATTTTCATCTCCAAAGATTTCACGGAATATTTTACCCTGCGGTCCGCTCATAGAAAAATTGTTGGGATAAGGTTCTCTTCTCTTTGAAGGGTTTTGCCCAACGACCATTATCTTTGGTTCTTTAGAAAAAGCATGTGCCCCAAACTTCCCGTATCCTTTTTCTTTATCGTAAACATTTACTTCCCAATCCCAGAATCGGCATTCTTTGCAGTTTTGCAGTTTTAAATCTAATGTCATTTTTTATTTAATGCGAGCCATAGTTTTGCGACGGCTTCTTCGGATGAATTGCCGACAATTTCTTTCAATGACTTACTCAATGCCAGCCATTCAACTCCGACTTCTCTTAGAGAATTGATTGAATGTCCGACACTAACAAATTCATCCTCGCACGCCTTAATGAGTTCAGAGAGTTCAGGAAAGTATGTCAGTGTGTCTTGCCATTCCTCATAATCTCCAATCTTTTCAGATGAGTATTCAAAATGCCCTTTGCCTTTCTGGACGAATCCCACGTCTTTAAGTTGTTTAACTAATTCGTAAGAAATCATTTTATATATTGTATTATATCATTTAGCTTTTGTACAGGAACGATGTCTAGCTTTTCAATGATTTCTTTTCCTTTTTCGTCTATCATTATTTCACTGCGCCCAATGAATTCAAGAGTTTTTTCTTTAAGAAGAAATACTCTGTAACCTTCCTTTGCTACTTGCCTTGCATATTTGTCATTGTCTTCTACCATGAATGAAAGATTCGGGAAATGCTTGAGAATCTTTAAGTGTTTGTCTTCTTCAAAATAGAGGTCATCATATGTTATCTTGTTTTTCTTCAACCAATACATCGTGTCAGGGAATATTCTGCTGTATTGTTTGTAAGGTCTAGACGAGATGATGATTATCCTGTAGTTTTTATTTCGTAAGCTCCTAGTGAATTCTGGAGCGCCTGTTTTTACTGGTATATGCGCCTTTATGCCGCTTTCACGCCACCAGTTCTTAAACTCAGCATATTCTAAACTATTGATGTTTTTCTTAATTTCTCGTTCAGTCTTGAAGCTCGTACCATGTTTCTCATTATAGATTTTTGCAAAGTAACTTTGGAACTCGTTTAATACGTCGTCCAAGTCAATAGCGCAGACTTTCTCTCCAGGTTCCGCTTTGAAGAATTCTTGTTTATGTCTTTGCAAGACAACTGCAGTCTTCGAATCAAATACTTCATCAAACCTTTCGGGACTAATGTCCCAGACAACTGCTATGTTTATAAGATACTTGAAAACATCAATAAGTTCTTCTGTGAGATTTGACAATGAGAAGTTTTTATCTTCTCGCCTATGAGATTTCCAATTAATACAATCCAAAACTTCTGACAATTCTTTATGAGCAGATAGAATAAACTCCTTCGTTATCTTCTCCTTCTCTTCATGGGTCATCTTGGAGAAGTCGTATAACTTCTTTTGGAATTCAGCTTGTATGTTGAAATACTTTTTCATATTCTTCTAATTTCTTTTCGATGACTTTTTTAAGCGCGTCACTTCCTTTGACCCATACACAGAAAGCATGACACCAACCTTTAGGAGTGCTGATGATGATGTCTTGCAATTCAATCTGACCTTTGCATTCTTGGCATCTTTGTGTTTTCTTTGCTCTAACAACTCCTATCTTATTTTTTGAGAAGCTCATTTGTTCACTGTTATCGTATATCTTCCTGCCCAAGTGTATTCTATATAATCCATCCAATTACATGGTTCACATAGAATGTTCAGGTCTTCAATAGACCTCTTACCCGTTAATATGGCAGTGTAAAAAGTTTTCAGAGGAGCATATTTTTTTCTGTCAGAACTTCCATCATGATTCATATGATTTACAGCTAAATCTTCTGTAGAACCACATCTCGCACATCTGTTTGTACCCCTACTCACCTTTTCAATGACTTTCCTTCTTAGCTCTGGATACCACTTTTTGTAGTACTTCTTCTGACTTTCGGCTTGTTTTGCTTTGAATTCGGGTTCGTCCTTATGCTGTCTGTAATAATCAGAAGACAACCCATTCCACTTTTCCTTGTTTCTATCTCTGTACCTTTTATGTCTATCTAATTGTTTCTGCCTATAGACAGGGTCTGTTCGATATCTTTCTCTTAACTTTTCTGCTCTTGTCTCTTTGTTCATCTTATCAATTCATCTACCAATTCTTTAGTTTTTATTGAATGTTTCCATTGAGCGTACCTACCAAAGAACTTTACAAAATCTGGATACATAATCGTATCATCTCTTTGAACGAGTTGACCTATTTTTAATACGACATATTCATATCCTTCCTTTTTTGCGGTTTCTGATTCGTCTCCCTTGTATTCGAAACAGAATCCTCCCGGTATTCTTGTCGCTCTATGCCACAAGAAATTGGGTTGTGAGAAATAAACGTAATCATAATTCTCAAAGTCTTTAGAGATATTTAATGATTCTCCAGCAATTCCCAATTCTGGATACTTTACAAATGTCGTCGGATAAGATAAAAATTGTTTTGCTTCATCGAATTGGCCTATAAGATTGCAGAAAACTGGTTTGGGACAAGTTACAACGAGTTTGTTAAAGTAAATCTTGTTTTCTTTCTCAACAACTACATGTTTATCAATCAAATCAACCTGCGTTACCTTTCTTAACACCAATGCACCTTTTCCCGCAATTTTCTTTTCTAAAGAACCTACCAATTCGGTTAAGTCTAAATCATATGCCTCGAATTCAGAGCTTCCTTCTGACATAGAAGATTTATAGGGTTCTGCTGTTATTCCTCTCGTTTTCTCAAAATATTTCTTACGGTTTTCTTCAGTATTTACAGAGTTTATCTTCCCGTCATAGTAAAATCCCACTTTTATCGTTTTTACTGGAGCAGCAAGATTCAAATCATTTAACAATCTCTCAGTTTTCTCAGTTTTATGCAGATACTTTGGCCCAAGTTGGAAAGGCGCAGAAAATCCTCCGCCGACTTTATCTGTTAAAACAGTGCAATCTGTATTGTAGAAAGCGTATAAGAGTCCAGCTATTCCTCCTCCTATGATTATTGTGTCCATGTTATTTTATAAAATCGAATAAAGCGGGTTGGTTAAGTGTCGGTCCTTTCTTTACCTTTTTGGGAGGATTGTCTTTAAACTGTTCCCAATCATAATCTTTGAAAGCAGCTTTCAACATTCGCATAAATATGTTATATATCTGTATGTTCCAATAATACGTTCTATCCCATTCTCCTGGGTTTTTTGTTATCGTTTTTTCTCCTTTATAGTTCATAACGTATTCTCCCTTGTCGTTTTGTAAATATAAGTAGTTATCAAAGTCCTTTACTAAACAACCATCCATTTTTCCTGCCCTGTGAGCACCCTTTCTTGTATCTTTCACAATGTGTTTTCCTTCGTCAAATATGATATAATCTATTTTCTCTCCCCACCTATTTTTTCCTCCTTTTGGCTCTAATATTTCTTTTCTTTTTATCATTTCGACTGCTAGTCTAACGTGCAAAGGAAGAGACTTATATTCTGACAAAGGTTTAGACATCTTTTTCGTAATCGTAATATCTTCTAAACTTATTTCTTCTGGAACAGAACCTTCGAATATTTCCTTTTTTCTTTCATCAATCCAACTAGTAAAAAAAGGTACTCCTTTCCTATTTATTATCAGTTCGTCAACAAACACTTTCAACCATTTCTTCGTGTAACCAATTGTGTCTTTTTTTATCATTTCGAGTCCTCTCGTGTATAAAGAATTGACTGGTTTATCATCCATCTCTGTCATCAGCCCAACGTAATGTTTCTTTTCTACTAACAACAACGGGTCAAATGTTTTCTCATATTGTATCTCAATAATATAATCTTCTGTAATATTACAGAATTTTTTCATGTGGTCTTCTAGTTTTTTATTTACTTCTTTTAGTACTGGCTCTATTGTTTCTTTGTCATTCATGCTTACAAACAAAGAATCTGTGTCTTGATAAAGAACTTTATATCCCATTTCTTCAAAAAAGAATCTAGAGATTCTTAACATATACTGTCCTCCCAACGTGATGCTCTCTGCAATTTCTTTTTTAAAGAATCTAGAATTCGGGTCAGCAGTAATTCCGTACATTGAATTAGCTAATTCTTTTACAACTTCTTGCATCGCTTTAGCATTATTGAATTCAAGAGACCCATAGGTAGCATCTGATTGCTGTTTTTTATATCCCTTTCGCATATCCAAAAGCCTCTTTGCTAAACCCGAATAGATTCCTTGAGATTTTGAGTAATAATATCCGTTCGGCGCTTTTGTATAACCTTCTCTTATGTCTTTTGGTCCTTCTTTTATTGTCTGTTGTATTTCCTCATTTTCCAAAACTATTCCTTCGTCGTTCAATCCAAATAGCTGATTCCCTCTTTTTTCTGTATCCAATGTGTCATGACTTATGTTCAGAGACAAAATGATTGAAGGATACATTGACTTAAAGTCAAAGACTCTCACATTATTATGAAGGCCTATTTCTGGTTTAAGAACATAAGCGCCTTTTATCTTTTCTCTTTCAATAGACCAATCGGGTTTCGTTCCCAGATACTTACCTTGTTTTCTAGCTTCTCTCAGAATATAGTTATCTAGCAATTCTCCGACATAAAATCTATTCAACGTCGTACCCGTTAAAGAACATTCTTTGATAATAAGGTCAAACAAAAGTAATCTCTTATCTAGTTCGTAGAGTAATCGAACGTCTTCTTTGTTGTATTCTTCAAGTTTTGGTAAGTTATTTTTTTCTAATTCAATTATCTTTTCTGTATGTTTTACCTTACCTTTGTTTAAGAAAGCTTGAGAAACGTCTTCTAAACTAAAACTTTTTATTCCCAATGTAACCATTGAAGGGCCGAATAACTTAATAAATCTTCTCATCAAATCAAACTCGATAACTCTTTTCCAATCAAAAAAGATATTTGCGTAGCTCATTCTCGCTTTGAGATACGGAAAGTCAAAATCTTCAGAATTCCATCCGCAAAGCAAATCGTATTTAGTTGCTTCTTCAACAAATTTATTGAGTACTTTAAATTCGTCAATATTCTGGTAAAAGAACGTATTCCCTTCTCTATCGCAAAACGCAAATGATATGATTCTGTTTCTTCCTATAACAATTCCCTTCTCAGTATCGTCTGTTTCTATGTCAACAAACCCTATTTTCAGATTTTCATCAATCTGTGCATTATTATCAATCATAAACCGTTTTAAAACAGAGCAATCCATTTCTAATGGTTCTATACCTTTACTTTTTAACAAAAACTTCAATTGGTCTCTAAACTCCATGTCAGTATACAATCGAGACACGTAAATCTTTACATAATCTCCTTCAGCTTCTACTTTTATCTGTGGCAATTGTTCAGCTAATTTCAGTATTCGTGAATAATATTTCCCATCTACTGCAAAATACCACGGATAGTTCCATATCTTCTTCAGAGCCTTTTCTCCTTTCTCATTTCTATGAACAAGATAAACATTCTTACCATCGTCCCAACCCGTGATAATCTTATATGGAAACTTGTTCTTGTCAAATATTAATTGATTCATCGTTTTTTAAATCTTCAACATAATGCATTAACGCATGCAAGGGAACTCCTGTTTTTTTAACTATTTCATCAAGAGGCGTTTTACCATTCAACATTTCAATTGCAGACTGATACTTTTTTATTCCTCTAAAATCCTCGTCTTCACTAGCCTTTCTCATTTTTTCTCTTTCTTTGAGTGTTTTGTTTTTCAATTTCATGTCTTCAATAAGGTGACTCTGGTCTACTCCTTCTAATATCTTGTTTTTATATTCACTTCTTTCGACTTCCCAGTTAAAGACGTATTTCCCTACTTTGGGGTCATAAATAATGATTTCGGGACTCGTGGGAGTAATATTATTCCTATAATAATTTGTCATTTTTTCTAGCCACGTATAGATTTCTTCTACTACTTTCATATCAATCAGTTGAGGTATTTCTGATAATGCCATCGTGTCACGGTCAATGTAAATAAACTTACCAGCTCTTACTTGTTCGTTGTTATGAAGAAGATAAAACGTTAATTGTCTTTTGTGATGAGGATATGGCTCAGACATCGCATCGTCATTTCTCCAAAAAGCAATAGAATTGACAGATTTAACTTCTATGAGAGTGTCTGCTAATCCTTCTGGATATTGTTCTTTAAGATATTTGACTGTCTCTAATGCTTTTCTCTTAACAACATTGAAAAAAGGAAAATCAAATCCCTCTTTTTCTAATCTATCAAAATAGACTTCAAGTTCTTTTATCTTTTCATCCCAGTTACCCTGGTATCCAGCAAGGATGTCAAATCTTCCGTACACAGGAAGAAAATCTTCTTTCTCAATCAACCTAACGCTTCCTTGAGTTGATTTTAATATTCCCAATTTCCTGAATGTCCAAACGATAATTGCTTCATAAATGTTTCCAGCCTCCATCTTTCTCCGAGCAGTTAATGAAGCTTCATTCGTCGGAGGCATCCCTTGAAGCTTCCAAAACGTCTCTAAAAATCCATGCCCTATTTCGCTAGCATACAAAAAATCTCTTGGCTTCATCTCTCTTTGAGCGTTTGAAGATAAATAGTGGTTCCAGCTTTCTTGAATACTCCAATGAGGGAAATTCAAATTCTGGAATTCTCTAGCTCTATCTAAATATTTCTTAACGACTGGGCTGTTTGTATTTTCCATTTGTTCTATAGTATAATTCTTTATATTTTTTTAAGTCTTTCAGCGTTTTCTCTGCATGACAGTTGGGACAAAGAACTTGCATATTTGTGACGTTTTTTCTCAATTCGGGTCTAACTTTTACGGGAATCTTATGGTCTATTTCTAGTATTCTTTTTATCTTGTTATATCCGCAGTTTTGACAAGTATAATTGTTCCTTTCAAAAACGGCTCTTCTGACACTAACCTTAGCTATTACTTGAAAGTTCTTTCTTCTTTCTTTATAAAAGTAACTAGAACTTAAACCTCCTAAAATCCCTCCTCTTGCCGATTGTCTTCTTATCTTTTCTCTTTTTTCTCCCTTATATTTTCTTGACCAATGCGCTTTTCCCAACATAGCTATTTTTACTTTTCTCTTATTCTCTTCTGTTCTTTTGTATCCTTTCACTTTTTATTTTATTGTACTACTTTGATACTCTCTAAGTAAACAGTTTTTCTGTTTATAACTATTCAATCTCTGCTTTTTCCGGTTTCTTAAGCTCTATGATTTCTATTTCTACGCCTGGCTCTTCTTTTGAATAGCCTCCCGACTGATAGTGGACGCTGTTCACACATGTCCAGTTATCGTCTTCTATGAACTCCATGTCTACTAACAAGTCCATAATAGATTCTCCCTTATTCGTGACATCTGCTTTTCTCCTGTCTGGAAAAGTGATTGTCATTATGATAGAACAGAATTCAATGGGTTTGTCGGGAACTAAGTCTTTCAGAGTTTTCTTCATCTCTTTGACCCACTTCACATATGGGCCAGATGGAACTATGACGCAATACTTCCCGTTATAAAACGCTGCTTTCGAGTTTTTCTTGCTGGGTATTCTTCCGCTTATAGTAAACTTCACGTGTTCTCATGTTTTTTCGGTGCATTTTTTTTCTCTGATTTCTCTTTTTTTAGTTGTTTAGCAATACTTGTCCAAAAATCTAATGAAATGCTTTCTTTGTATCTTCTAAATTGTGCTAATTCTTGTTCAGTTGGTTTTTTTCTATATAGTCTTTTGAATTCTATTATCAATTGGCTATCAGACTTTCTTTTGTACTTTCTCAATTTAAAATTCTATTCCATTTCCGACGTCTTCGACCTTTAATCCTTCTTCCCTCCACATTCTAATGACTTTAGGTCTATCGTCAATAACTAGCACGACATTGTTTTTGTCAAAATATTTATGTAATATTTCCTTTTTTATCTCAACGTCTTCTCTTCCATCTCCAATTTTTCTCATCAACAAAAGCTGATAAGGAACGTCATATTTCTTTAACCAGCGAACTGTTACGTCTTTATATTCTTCATTTCTTCCGCTGACAAGAACGATGTTGTTATCCTTACTCAATTCTTTTACTTTTTCTATAACCTCAGTTCTTGGCAAGTAGTCTTCTGCATGACCAAAGAATTCTTTCCAGTTTTTTGGTTTAGATTTAAGGAAGTCTTGAAAAGCTTTACTGTCAGCAAGTGTTCCGTCAATGTCTACAATTACGTCGGGCCTATCGTTAAATAAGCCTAGCGCTCTTGCATGTTTATGAATAACGTCTGGTCCGACATGTTTAAGCCCGGTTCTCTTAGCATCTCTATCAATGCATTCTTCAATAGGTGTAGACAATGTTCTTATCTCTACAGAAGCGCTAATCTCGCGCCCTAGATTGCTCCAGGTTGCAATATCTTTGTCAGACGTGTTGGTATCATCAACTATGATATTTCTGCTCCATTCTTTCAGTATGTGTTTGGCTATACCCAATTCAATGTCTTGAGTAATCTTCTCGTTCTTAGGGTTCCATGCTCCAAAATGTAACATCTCACGTATGAGGTCTTTATTGACTCTGACCCAACCATGTTCAGACTTTATTATTTCTTCGGCAAGTGTAGATTTCCCGCTAGCTGGAATTCCTCTGAGTACTAATATTTTCTTCATTGTGGTGCTGTACTTGTTCCAAAACAAACTGGTTCTCCCGAACACCCGATAACAGTTCCACTCACTTCGTGAATCTGATAATAGGTATCGTTAAGGTAGCAAATGGGCCATTGAATAAGCGTCTTCATATTCATTCTTTCATCATAGACTCCTCCCTGCTCCTTGCAATCGCGACTTGCTTCTGTCTTCGTCAAAGCAAACCATGAAGTGGGCGATGAAGCCGGTTCTCCGCCAGGTGTATTCATTTCCTGTTGAACAGCTGGGCTTATTGGCGGTATAGTAGCTAGATTTGCCAGCGTCCAATAGTAATTAGACATCCAATACCACCCAGACCAACCCAATGATAAGATAAATATGAATATTATGATAAGTCTGGTATTTGACATTTTCATCGTGTCGTTTTTATTATTTTCATGAACTGTTCATTCGATATCCACCGATGCTTTGCGTTAGGTCTTCTGTAAATCCTCATTTCAACGTTTTGCCTGATTCGTTTGTTTTTCATGTTTATTCTTGCTCTTTCTCTTTTTCTCTCTCTGTGTTGTCTATACCATCTCATTGAATCTTTTTTTACTCTTTCATTTGTATAAGGATTCGTGTGATATGAAATCGTTACATCTGACACATCAAATCGTCTTGCTATTTCTCCCGGCGGAACTTTTGAATTTCTTAAGTCCTTGATTTTATCTATTTCTTCTTTAGTTAATTTACAAGTCTTTCCTTGCCTATAATAGCGAGGATATAGCACTTTTTTAGTCTCCATTTTATCCTATTGATATTACCATATTTTTTGGCATACATGAACATCTCCACGAATGACCAGTCTTCTTTTTTGCTATGCTGTCATAGACTTCTACCATTGGTTTATTACAATTCAAACATCGAGGTCTTTTCTGTTTTTTCATGCTAACTTGTTGAGGACAGTCTTTTGTGTGTTGTTTACTATCATAGAACGTGTCACCTTTTATGAATTTGCCACATTGGGCACATCTCATCAATATTTTATTTTTTCGTCGGTTTTGGTTTTCCATCTTTTTCATACTTTTTCCAATCAAAATGCAATCGACACGTATTCTGTCCTCTTTGAATACAGAAGAGTTTCGCCCTTTTCTTACAAATGATACACTTTGCGTTGTTTCTCATTCTCTTTTTCTACCGATATGATAGTTTTTATACCTGCATTTATAAGCTGATGTAGAAGATTTGTAGATAGAAGCAATTTCAGCTGCACGGAGAGATTCGTAGATTTTCTTTCCACATTTACAAAGAGCCTCTAGTTGTCTTGCTTGAAACATCGGCGAAGTACGGCTCAATCTTTTTTGGCGTAATATCATTTTTCAAACCACTTATAATATTGCATTTGTTCTTCTCCTTCGTGAATTATCCCCAATGGCAAACCCAGTTTCTTCCTATTTACGTTCCATAGAATTCTTCCTGTTCTTCCATTTCCGTCTTCAAACGGATGAATGTCTTCAAATCTAACATGTTCATATCTAGCTGTTTCTTCCCTCCCTTCTTTCGTAAACGTTTTGAAGTTAAAAGACTTATTGATACTGTTAATAATGTCTTCTAACTGACTAAGAAGAAATTCTCTTCCTCTATATTCTTTACATTCTCCCCCTATCCAAACATCTCGAGACCTAAATCTTCCAGCAATTCGCGGATTCAATCTCTTCATAAGAAGTTCATGTATTTTTAAGACATTGAACACAGAAATGACCCCTTTTATAAGAGTCCTAGCATACAGCCAAGCCCTTTCTGCATCTTCTAATGCTTCCTGGCTTCTTTCATTTTCAATGCAGTTGCTTTCCCAAAGAAATTCTCTTTCCTTTTTTGAGATTGAATCGTTCTTCTTCATTTTAATTTCGATGTAGTCAAATGATAGAACTTACACAATCGGCAAAAATACGCTCTCCACTCTCTCTTCACATGCCATCTTGCTTTAACGTGTCTTTCTGCCTCAGTAAGAGATTTGTAAGCTACCTTATCACATTTTCCCTTTTTTTGTTTTTCATTCGTTGTTATCATTTTAGTTTCCATCCATGTTTATCTAATCCAAGTTCTTTTACTATTGAATTGTATTCCCTAATCCCATAATAAGAAAGGAGCCCAGACAATGCTAGATTGATGATTGCTCTTCGTGAAGAGTCAATGTTCAAAGTAGACAGAGCTTTTCTGATTGTCTTTTTTAAACTTTCTGCTTTTTTACTCATAAGATTGATTTCTGGGGAATCTTTATACCCGTTGTCAGGGAAACTCCTCTGTTTCCAGAGTACTGCACTATTGCAGTTAAAGGTCGAAAGAGCTCATTGAAGACGGGACCCAACAACATGACGTAATCAACGTAACAACTATTCCCAGTGGGCATTACTGACACCACCTCCCCAGTAATCTTTTGTATCTATCTACTTTCTTGTGCTCTTTCTTCTGCCATCTGAGCTGCAGTCCGGCGGGTTCTCGGAAGTATTGCAACATACATCTCGTTATATTTCTCCAATGGGAGCCGAGGTGTAGGAAGAATCGCATTCTTCACTTCAGAAAGAAATGCTCTAACTCCCAGAGTTGCATAATAGTAACCCTGGTTGTTTTTGTAAGGTTTCAAGAACCTAGCATTTGGCTGAACACTTTTCCGATTGCTGACAGAAAAGGCAAAAGCTCTCTTTGCTGGGTCACAGTAAAGTCGAACATAGCTTCCTTTCTCTACGTCAACTCCCAACTGAGCAAGGGTATTACTAGAAAAGTTAACTACTCCTGCTTTAGAGAATTTGACATACGGTCCGCCTTCTGCTTTTTCTTCCATAATTGACCTTACACCGAGAGGAACAAAGTGGAACCGACGATTATATCTAGCCATGATGTTTTCTTTTTTATTTTTCGACCTTTAGAACTTGAAGTTTTTTATGACTTGCAATGTATCAATGTGCATCATCGTTGATTTGTCGTAAGGGTCTCCTTTCAGATACTTCTTCACGACGTTGGTAATGAGAGCACCAGTTACAACAGACGTATAACAGATAAATCTCCCACCACATGGGTCTTGTGAAGGCTTGTCTACAAATGTCTCAAGCCATTCAGCCCAATTTTTGCAGACATAAATCTCAAGTTGTCCTCCTCCGACTCTCGCATCAATGATGAGTTGAGGCTGGACTGCAAGTTTTTGCAGAGATTCGCAGATGATTTTTCTTCCAACCATTGTGTCAACTGCTATGATAACTATCCCAGTTATCGGTTGGCCAACATACTTTTCACGAAGAGGCAATACATTGACATCAGGATTGATTGCTTTCATCTTAGAAGCCAATGCTTCTGCTTTTGATTTGCCCAAGTCATTAACGTCGTACGCTTGACTTGTCAGATTATGGTTTTCAACAAGGTCATCATCCCAAATCTGAAAAGAAGTTATTCCCAATCTACAGAGAGTCAATGCTGTATGAGAGCCGATGTTTCCCAATCCGACAATAGAAACATATGCTTGGTATTCTTCAGGATTGAAGAGAAGAATCTGTCTCTTATAATCTATCGCATCCCGATGTTCAAGTCCCTCCTTTTCCCTTTCTTCCCTCCGTGGCCGTTCTCCCCAAAGTCCCTTGGGAACAAGTTGTCTTGGCTCCTGTCTGGGAACAAGCTGTCTTCCACCGCGTCCCACATCGTTCCCGGTATTCTCCCGTCTCCCAGTTGACCCTTCTTCAGCTTCTTTCTTTTCTTCGAGCGGAACCCGAAGTAACCCAGTTCCTGGCTCACGTTCTTTTTTATTTCTTTTTGGCATTGCCTTCTTATTTTTTCGTCATAACAGTCTTCGGCCTTTACGTCTATGTCTTCTAACGTCAAGCGAATGGGTTTGAATAAATCCAGCCTGCATTTAATCGAACCATAGTGATTTGTCACTATTGAGATGAGATACGGGAATTCTGTTGAAGCGCCGATTGTGTTTGTGTCAGTCACACTGAAGAAAGCTTCCATGTTCGCATGTGAATGCCACCATACCTTGAAATCCTCAATCGATTTATCTTTTGCTTTTGTTCTTTCAAACAAGAACTTAGCTAGTGTTTCTTCATCAATCGTTGAATGTGCGCCTGACGCTATTTGAGGCAATACAACGACATCATAGATTTCAAAGGTTGTCTTTTCTTCGTACGAAAAGCCTTTCCTCGTATATCCATGAATGAAATCCCATTTTTCTTCTCTTTGATTAGCTGATTCTTTAACCACTCTAACTTTCCCTAAACCAGAAATTTCTGTAGAGCATTCTAAAACAAAATATTTTAGTTTTGCTAATGCTTCTTTTGTTATGTTTATTTCTATGTTTGCGACAACTTCCATTTTTGAGTTGTAACCTTTATGTTTGCGACTTAACTAGCGGTTTCCAATCATCTCTTACAGTTCTTTCATCCAAGAATCTTTCATGGTTGATAAAAGGAGAATCATCAGTATAATTCTCCAAGTAAAAGACAATAGCGTCTACCAAATGAAGCAATTGAGCTGACTTATCGTATAGCTCGATTGGTTCATACCAACTCCCAAAACACGGTTCAGTCGTACGGATATTGGGGTGCTGATATTCTCCATCTACGTCGTATTTCAAATTGTCAATTCGAAATATGCCTATCGTGGTTGAATAGATTTCTATATCAAACACCCCAACGTCTTTTCGTTCTCCCGGCCACATTAACTCTTTCGTACAGACATGAAGACTACTATCAGTAACACTTACAGAAGATAATTTCGGATGAGACATGAGACGACGATAAACGTCTCCTGCAGTCTTTTGCTTAGCTGCCTTTATTATCTTTCTGTCAGTAGCTAGTCTAGTTATCGCAGTTTTTAGGTCCCTGCGGCGATAAGCTACAGTATTCTCAAGAGTTGTTTTTCTATAAACTAAACCGTCCGTTGATTTTCCACGTATGTCTTTAAGCACGCTTTTCAGCTCTTTCTGAGCTGCCCACAACAGCGAGCGATTTTCTTCAATGCTTTTTATGCGTTCCGTTATTCTACGTTTTACGTTAGATAACCGAGTATTTAAGTATTGATTAAACCATTGCTTAAAGTCCATGGGTGAAAGTTATAACGAACTTGCTTCTTTCGGGCTAACGATTCCGACAATGTCTCCAGCTTTTACACGAGTTTTAAGGTCAGCTTGCTCACCATTGAGCCAAACTCTCTCCGAACCTTCTAACACAATGTCAGCTTTCTCGAGAACAGCACCTACTGTCGCAGGAGCCTGAACTCGAATAGTTTCTGGGACAGAACCAAAACGACCGATGCTAACTTCTACTGTTCCGCCGGCGGTTCTCCTTGCTGGACGAGCCTGACGACGTGAAACTCGAGCTTTTCCCGGCATGATTCGTTTTTGTTTCTTAATTTATTTATGCGACCTTTGTTTATATAATATACTGCCTGCAAGAGAAGTAAACGATTAGCTGTTAATATCTTATCATCGACTTCTTGCGCAGTATTACCAATTGTCTTTCCTAATCTTTAACAGGAATTCATTGACCTTTTCCATGTCAGTTTGCTTATCAGGGTTATTTTTGTATGCTTCTTCCACTTTCACTTGCCAGTCTGTGCAGATTTGTATAACTTCACCAACTGAGTATTTCCCATCTTTCCAGTCTCTCACTCTTGGCCCGATTGGAGTGTCTATAATCCGTATCGTAAAGGTTCCCGTAGTGAGCAATTCCCAACCTTGATATAACGTTCTGAGATAAGCAGCTGCATACTTGGCAGCTCTGTTGTCTTTATTATCTAGAAACTTCTTCCTCTGGTTGAATCCGTAACCGGTGAATGAATCAAAAACACCTTTGCTGTTCCAAATAATAGGAAACAGTTCTCTCAATTCCATTCCTTCTGATGACGCGTCTGCAAAATAATGACCTCCTACGGGTGGCTCATCTTTTTTTATTGGTATAGGAGCTAGAAAGACTTCCAGTATTGTTGGGTTGCAGTGTATAGCAAGATTTAAGAAATGACCTATCTCCCATGAAGTGTCGTCCACGAAGTCTTCGTGCCAGTCAGTATCTTTGACTTTACTTCCTAATCTCAATATCTCACTCGTCGGATTGACAAATACGCCACGATAATCATAATCGCTTTCAGGAGTAGCTAAGCCATGGGCCTGGCTCCCAACGAGCACACGAAGTATCTGTTTTACAGATTTTGTTTCCATAGTAATTTTTTCTTTGCTAATCTTTTCATAGATATTTTTATTTTTCTTTTCTGTTCTTCTGATATCATATAACCTCTCTTGTAAACCCTGTTGCTTTTCTTCATTCCTTCTGTTATCGCTTTTTTATGTTCATCTGACAATTTTTTACCTCTAAAAGCTTTTGCTATTTTTTCTCTTGATTTCTTTGATAATTTCCTCCCCCTTAAAGATTCACTTATTTTGTCACCCCATGTCACAATCCTATTTTTCCCCAATTCAGACAATTTTTTCTTAGTATCTTCAGAAAGGTGAGTTCCTCTAGATGGGCTGTCAGAACAAATTGCTTTGTTATAACCATAATTTCTATCATATGCTCTAGTCTTGTCAATCCAATTTTGTTCTTTTGTTTTTAACTCTTTAACTTCGCATTGTTCAAGCAAATGAAAGACGAAATTCTTTTCTCCATATTTATTCCAAGCATTCTGAAGATGCTTGTTCCCATGTCCGTTCCTCCTAAGAAATAGCTTATGTTTTCTCATGCGAGCGTTTACTCTTATGGATGAGCCAACATAGAGTTTCTTGTCTTTTATGTTTTTTATACAATATATTCCGCAGTGTTCCATATCTATATTATATCTTCCTACTACAACCTTTTATTTTCTTCCATTAAAGTGATTCTGCTTTTCTCGCTTCTATTTCGAATTCTCTGTCAGTAAGACAACCTGCTGGCGCGTTATACCTAGCTTTAAGTTCTTTCCAAACTTCTGGGAATGCTTCTTTCAGTTTCTCTGCGTTATCAGTGTCAGCTTGTCTCATCGCTGCCATAATCAAAGCATAGAATGGATAGTCTTTCTTTGCAATTTGCTGGCTTTCCTTGTAATCGTATAAACTCATTATTTCGTTGAGTTAAATCCATGTACGACTTTTCCGAAGTAATTTCCTATTGTCTCTGGTTGTTGAATTACGGTTGCCGCTCTATTGAGACTTTCGCCGACAAGGATAAGAATGGAGATAACAACGAGTATAATAGCTACAAATAGCCACCAGTACTTATTCCCTAAACTTTGATACCAGAAAATTCTTTTCAATTTTAGTTTTATTAGATTCCAGTTCATTGTTTTACTACATGAGAACTAATAACTTCCATTCTTGACCTTGTTTCTTCTATGATTTTACTTCCTTGTAAATCTCTAATCGCTTCTTCTTTCGCTGCTTTCTCAGCTTCCTTTTTATTCTTGGCTTTCATGAGATAAGCCATTTCCAATTTTAGATGAACCCAATATAACTTTTTCATTTGAGTATGTCTGATGATAAGTGTTCTCTTTCTGTTTTATCAAAGACCCTCTTGATTACCTTTGAAACCCTGGCTAAGGCCAACCCTGGTTCACGTCTAGTTTCCTCTAGAATGCTCTCTAAGCGTTGTTCTAACCAATCTTTAGGATTTACCTTAGCCATAGACTTCTTAGTAGTTATTTACCTTTGTACACTAAGTCGTCGACGATTTCAATTTCTTTATCCCAAGCACCGAGAATATAAAACCACTTTCCAAACGGTGACG
>Ga0187850_10001229_pt1 | contig 28776 bp, 41 predicted proteins | sample June2016WEW_4_15_FD_132436 | JGI IMG/M metagenome (GOLD analysis project Ga0187850, IMG submission 132436) | Peatland microbial communities from SPRUCE experiment site at the Marcell Experimental Forest, Minnesota, USA - June2016WEW_4_150 | ecosystem: Environmental > Terrestrial > Soil >...
AATACTTTGACACAGCATTGTTATGATTGTCATGTCGTTCACGATTACCAAACAAATTAAAGGTCGTAAAATAAAAATAAAAAGCATGAAGAAGTACATAGTAGGTAGTTTGATTGCTTTCATTGTTATCGTCGGTCTCATCAGCTTGTTCCCTCGTTCAGTATGGGCTGGAGACGCGAGCAATAACACTGATACTGGTGTCACTGCTGTTCAATCAACTCACAACCGGGAATCTGCTGTGACCGAGGCCAATCAACAGAGTTTGATGAAAGGGCAGCCCCTTCCTCCACCACTGACTTGGTCTTTGGAGCGACAGAACTTGCTTGCTAAGTTGAAGTTTGAAGCGAAGCAAGGTACTGTTGGGTATGTTGCATTGGTTGGCCCTCAGGGACAATTAGTGGCATATTACACTGTTCAAGGGAAAGTTTCTTCAATGAACTCTTTGTTAACGACTCCTCAGCAAATTCAGTGGAGTGGAGACGGATATCACGCGTTGGCAGGAGTTACAGTTGATTCTCCAGACTTGGATGGTTCCTATGGTCCCAATGAGCCAGGAATCTTCTTTATTACGACAGCTGGACAATACATAGAGTGGTCGGGGAATTATTTGTATTCAGACCAGCCGATGTCATACACGTCGCAGCCGTTGTTGGTACAGACACAGAAATAGCATGTCTGTTAGCGAATGGATACATATACTGCATTGGGCAATATATATAACTTCATTCATAGCTGTCGCACTGCTCTTCACTCACTATCGCAAGTGGGGAGCAGTGTGGATAGCGGTACTGTTCTTATCACAAGCAGTATTTCATGGGTGCTTCGTGGTTGATTGGCAGAATTACTATAGAGTAAAAGAGGGCTTGTCGCCCATAACGAATGGAATGTTGACGGATAGATTTAGTTCGGCTATTTGGGTTCAAGCAATAATGTGTTATTTGGTGGCAATTTCTGCAGGAATTCTTTCAATAATATAAGTTTACAAGACAGTCGAAATATTGTATTATATAAACATGGCAAAACAACTTAAATTCAACGAGGAAGCAAGAGCGGAAATTAAAAAAGGAATAGATAAATTGGCTCAAGCAGTCAAGATGACTCTGGGCCCAAGAGGAAGGGCTGTTGTTATAGAAAAAGAATACGGCGCTCCTACTGTGACTTTCGATGGAGTTAACGTAGCAAAAGAAATTCAACTAGAAGACAAATATGAAAATCTGGGAGCTGAATTCATCAAACAAGCAGCTGACAAAACAAATGATAGAGTGGGCGACGGCACGACTACGGCTACTGTATTGGCGCATTCTCTTATTACTGCCGGCGAAGAAGAAATAAAGGTAAAGGGATTTAATGTCATCCAATTAGTTGACGCTCTCAATAAGAGGGCTAAAGAAGTCATTACTCTATTAGATAAACAAGCAGAACCAGTTGATAGTATCTCTAAAATAAAAGAAGTAGCAACTCTCGCTTCAAAGGATTCTGACGTTGGGGAATTGATTTCTACAGTGATGGACAGAGTGGGCAAAGATGGAGTTGTTACGGTTGAAGATTCAAATACAATAGGGAATTCTTATGAGATAGTCGAAGGAATGAAATTAGACAGAGGTTATATTTCGCCGTATTTCGTAACTGACCAAGAAACGATGGAAGCCGTTCTCAATGAACCGTATATATTGGTGACAGATAAAAGCGTCTCTGCTATTTCGGAAATCATGGAAGTGTTGAAAGCAGTTGTGTCGTCTGGTAAGAAAGATATTCTTATTGTAGCTGAAGACGTTGCGGGAGAAGCACTAGCAACGCTGATTGTTAATAAGTTGAGAGGAATTTGTAATGCTGTTCCCGTAAGAGCGCCTGGCTTTGGAGACAGGAAGAAAGAAACACTTCAGGACATCGCTCTTGTTACAGGAGGTTCATTTATTTCAGAAGACATAGGGAAAAAATTGCAAGGAACACAATTAGCAGATTTGGGCTCTGCACATAGAGTGATTGTTACAAAAGATGACACAGTCATAGTGGGAGGAAAGGGAGACAAGACAGCAATTGATGCAAAAGTTAGCCAGTTGGCTGCTCAGTTAAAAAAGACAGAGTCTGATTATGATAAACAAAGACTGAAGGAGAGAGCTGGTCGGTTGTCGGGTGGAGTGGCTGTAATAAAGGTGGGAGCAGCAGCAGAATCTGCTCAGAAAGAACTCAGACAAAGAGTCGATGATGCAGTATCTGCGACAAGGGCTGCAATGGAGGAAGGCATTGTCCCTGGGGGAGGTATTGCTTTATTCAATATTAGAGAACAATTCAGAAATGAAGAAGCATCTGGGAATTCAGTGACAGATGCAGCAAATAGAATTATAGAAAAAGCTCTTGAATCTCCTTTACGCGCGATTGTTGAAAATAGCGGAGACGATTCAGAGAATTGGGTACTAAAGTTGAGAGCAAACAAGGATAGACAACCATGGGAGGGATATAATGCAGTCGTTGGTGCTATAGAAAACTTAAAAGAAAAAGGCATTGTCGACCCTCTCAAGGTGACAAAAACTGCTTTCTTAAATGCTCTTTCTGTTGCTTCAAACTACTTAGTCATCGGCGCAGCAATTACGATTATTCCAGAGAAAAAAGACGAACAAAATAAAACAATGCAAATATAATGAACTTTAATCCTCTATTTGATAATATTGTTATTGAGCCAATTGAAGAAGAAAAGGCGACAAAAGAAGGTATTATTTTGCCAGATTCTGCTACAAAACCGACAAAGGCGACAGTTTTGGCAGTGGGGCCGGGAAGGGTTAATGATTCTGGAATAAGAATTGCAATGTCTGTTAAAATTGGTGATGTTGTTGTATACAGGTCTTCTCGTTTTGAAGAATATACGTTTGAAGGGAAAAAAATATTGCTGGGGAAAGAAGAAGGCGTGTGGTTAGTTTTATAAATCATGGCAGACAGAAAACAGGAACTAAAAAGATATTACGGCCACCCGTTGTTCAACGTGATATTAGAGGAGATGAAAGAGTTGCATTCTGTAAAAAATAGACAATACGCAACAGAGGACAACCCTTTAGGTAATTTTGAAAGAACGGGGCGCATGATGAAAGAGGTTTTGAAAGAAGGAGTACCAGAAGCTCTTGTTTCGGCTTTATGGCTAGCTTCTAAACAAATAGACGGCGCGATACAAATTATAGCTCATGGGAAAACAAATACACCTGATACACTGGAAGAAAAGCTAAGAGATGCGGCTAATTATTTCATTATCGCGATGATTATCAATAGAGAACTTCAACAAAAGGCCGGATAAGCACTACCACCATGGAAGACATAAAACTGGAGGATATAAAAATTGACGCGACGACTACAGCTAAAGACGCGACAGCTGTTCAATTCATCCAATGGGTGTTAAAAAAAGTCAACGACTCTGGTATCAATAACACTACGACGACGGAACTGAATATGCTTTCTTCTGGGTACCCCGGGAGAACTATGGATGACAATCAGAAAATAGAATTGTTGAAAAAGCTCACAAAGGCTGGGATTTCCTATTAATAAGAAGGCGATGATAACTTATTAACAGGGAAGGGGTTTACAAATAAACTAAGAATTATATAATCATAATACTATGAGATTCAACAGAAAGACGGTAGAAACAAAGAGGACAGTTAACTTGGCTGGAGGCGAAGCGTTTACTGAAGACCCAAAATTGGAATTTGTTTCTATTCTTTTGACGTCTTTCGTCCAGGACCAGTTCTATAGGACTCAGAACGAAGGGCTAAAAAAAGTTAAGGAGCTGATGGTTGCTATCAAGGAAAAGTTATTCTTGGCTAAAGCAGCTGTGTACGCTAGAACTAAATTCGGTATGAGGTCTATCTCTCATGTTGTTGCGGCAGAGCTTGTGCCGTTAGCTCGTGGTCAAGAGTGGTTAAAGAGGTTTTTGGATAAGATTGTCTATAGGCCAGACGACATGCAGGAAATTCTGGCATATTATTTGACTGAATACGGAAAGCCCGTCCCAAATTCTATTAAGAAGGGATTCGCCGAAGCTTTGAAGAGATATGACGAATATGCCTTGGCAAAGTATCGCGGTGAAAGAAAAGACATCTCAATGGTAGACATCATTAACCTTATTCATCCGAAGCCGAACGCACAGAACAGAAAAGCATTACAACTTTTGATTGAAGGCGAACTAAAGTCTACAAAGACTTGGGAATCTAAATTGACAAAGGCTGGGCAGGAAGCTTCATTTACAACTGAGACGGAAGAGGAAAGAGAGGAAAAGTTGGCTGAGTTGAAAAAGGAAGCATGGGGCGACTTGGTCAAGAAGAGGAAGATTGGATACTTCGCTCTGTTGAGGAATTTGAGAAACATCATTGCTGACGCGCCGGAAATCGTAGATGATGCGGCTGAGATGTTAACCGATAAGAATCTGATTAAGAAGTCTTTAGTGTTGCCGTTCAGATTTGTTACAGCAAGAGACGAGATACAGAAATTGTCTGGTACTGGTACAAGAAAAATAATCAAGGCATTGTCTGATGCTGTTGACATTTCGCTTGACAACGTACCAGAACTTTCTGGAAGAACATTGGTTGTTCTTGATGAATCTGGCTCGATGGGAGAAATAGACAATCCGAAAAGCCCAATCAGTATCGGTTCGTTGTTTGCGGCTGTGTTGTACAAGAAATGTGATGCAGACTTCATGGGATTCTCTGACAGGTCTCATTATGAGACGTTCAATGACAGAGACAGCGTCTTGACGATTCAAAAGAACATGATATCTGCTAGAAACAACGGCGGTACAAATTTCAATCTCATCTTCCAGACTGCAAAGGAAAAATACGATAGAATTGTCATCTTATCTGACATGCAGGGTTGGATGGCTGCAGCTGATGGTTACTACAACATTGGCGGTCAACCGGGAAAGACGTTTGCTGCTTATAAAAAGAGATTTGGAGCAAATCCGTTTGTTTACTCGTTTGACTTACAAGGTTACGGAACTCTTCAGTTCCCAGAGAGGAACGTCTACTGCCTTGCTGGCTTCAGCGACAAGGTATTCGGCGTGATGAAGCTTCTCGAACAGGACAGGAATGCCCTGGTTAGGGAAATTGAGAAGATTGAAATATGAGTTGCTCGGGCAGTGAGAAGTGGGTTACTTCATCTAGAAAAAAAGCACTCACTTCAATTTTCTCCCAGCAACTGAAACGTTAATAAGTTGGGGTAGTGAAGATAGAGTTACTTCACCAATCTGAAAAGATTAGTAACAAAAGCTTGCTCTGTCTAATTTTCTCCCTGACTTGTGTTAATAAATGAATATTGGGCAGTGAGGCGAGGGATACTTCGCCGCAGAAATGCGGCACCATGAATTAACGGATTCCGAAAGGAATTAGCTAATATCTTGCAATCGGGGGAACTCGATTACATGTGTCGAAAGACATAGTGTGTCAATCCGCGAACTAGATTGATAGTCAGATAAGACTAAAAAATCTGCCCTTACCGTTTTTCTCCCAATATTCATATAAACTGGTAGATAGGCGCTTCCTTTTCTTAGGTTGCGCCTATTTACTTTACGAAAGGGCGTGATATAATATACCAATGGATAAGAAAGAATTCTTTAGGAAACTAGCTTTGGAAAATCTAATAGAATGGGGATACGTCAAAGCGATATTGATACCTAGCGGTTTTGATTACATTGTTCCTCCAGAAGTAATGAAGAGGATTGAAAGGGGAGAATATACGAAAATACTTGAAGAAATTAAAGTAAAAACAGAACAAAGAAAATTAGAGCTTTCTAAATGAAATTAGCTGTTATTATACCAGTACTAAATCAATTTGCAATAACAAACAGAGCTATAGACTATCTTACAGAAAAAGAGGTAGACTACGAGATAATTGTTGTTGACAACGGTTCTGACGAGGTGTTCTTTAATAAGAAAGTGACTACTTTTCGGTACGATGAGCCGATTGGTAGCTACCCAGTTTTTCATGAAGCGTTAAAGCTTACAGATGCTGATATTTTAGCCTTTTTTCACTCAGACGTGTTTATATACGACTCCGACTGGGATAATAAAATCTTGGCGCAATTTCAAGCGGATGAGACGCTAGGATTAATAGGTTTTGTGGGGTCTAATGAGATAGACAACCTGGGAGGAAGAGGTCTTGGCACAGCAAGCAATTTTCAAGGGCGAATCACATATGGAGAGCAAAAGCTATTTGCGACTCCGATGGAGGCATTGGAAAAAGCTATTGAGACGATACGAAAAGATGAGACGTATCTACCCCCAAAATGGTCGGGTTCTCCAGCAGAAAACCATGGTAAGCGATTAACGGGATTTATGAACGCAGCAGTGGTCGACGGCTGTGTTATGATTTTGAGAAGGAAAGCTTTAGAAGACATCGGAAGAAGAGAAGACTTCCCTCCACATCACTTCTATGACAGATTAATAGCAACTCAGCTTCTTGAAAAAAAGTGGAAGATAGGGGTTTACGGAATTGCTTGTGACCACATTTCAGGACAGACTGCTAATAGAGAAATCAAATGGCAGATATTTGCCAAAAAATGGTGTGAAGAACATCACACATCTCCGGGAGGGTTGGGAGTTAATTGGGATGTAGAAATCTACAAAGAAGCAGAAAGACAATGGCTATCTGAATACAGAGACAAGAAACATTTAATACCAATACGAGTATGAACAAAGAAAAATATAGAGAATACCACAATCGTTGGCAGAATAACAAGTACGCTACCGATGAAGAATTTCGTGAGATGAAGAAGAAGTTATCTAAAGAATGGAGAAAGAAAAACTTAGAAAAGTTTAGAAAATATCAACGGGAATATCGAAAAAAATTAAGAGAAAAACAGAAGAATGTACGAAGAACTTCTAAAAGATTTCACGGCTGAACGGATACTTAAAGTGATAGACAAAGAAATAGAAAAGGCGGACGATGAAATCATTACGAATATTTTGAAATTAATATTCTTTACGAATAAAGCAGCAGGAAGCAAAACGAGCGAAAAAAATGTAGACATTGCTGCTGCTGTACAAAGAAACGGGAGAGAACTGGAAGAATTTAAAGAGCATCTATTGTTGCAAAGAAAAAAATACCAATAAATGAGAATAATGCTCTGTAACAGAGGTGAAAGGGGTAGTCACTTAGGAGGAGACTCAATCCAGTTGAGAGCTTATCAAAAGGCTTTGAGAGAATTAGGTGTTTTTGCTGACTATACTGGAGACTATCCCATCTTTGACTTGACGTATCACAACGAAGCTTGGATTTTTCATTGCAACTTCGATTGGGCGTATGAGCACTTTAGAAGATGTCAGCCATTTAAGAAAACTATCCGTCTGTTCTCGATATTCTATAAAGGTGTATATGTGAATATGACACCAGCTAAAATAAAAGAGATGGTTGACGGGTCAACGAAGGTGTATTGTCTTTCTCAGCAAGAGAAGAAAGAAATGTTTGAGGAGCTTCATTTAGATGAATCTTACAATAAAAAATTCGTTGTCATACCCAATGGAGTTGATTCTGAGGTATTTAATAGAACAGGAATCATCGCTGAAACTCCTAAAAACTATGTGATGTCTGCGGGAAGATTTGCTGGAGATAAGGGATTTCATCTTATCGTCGACGCTTGTAAGAAACTAAAAGTACCAGTTCTCATTGTTGGAGCTAAATGGGATGACTCATATAGAGACGATTTAAGAAAGCAGTGGCAAGACGCTTGGGTCATTGACCAACTGCCGCAAAGTGCTTTAGCAAATTATTATAGGGGTGCTAACACGTATGTTTGCGCAGCTGAAAACGAAAGAAATAATTTAGCTCTTATAGAAGCGGGAGCTTGCGGCGCCAAATTGATTTCTTCTCCAGGGAATAGAGGAAATGAGTGGCTAAAAGACATACCAGTAGTAGACCCTAAAGACATAGATACTTTAGCAGAGAAAATAAGTCAGGTTTACAGTACAAAGGAGAAGGTTTATTATAAGATATACGACTGGAAAGAAATTATACAGATGATATTAAAATGACGATTGCTTTTGACGTTGACTACACGTTAATAAATGCAGACAACACTCCTAACTATGAAGTGATTGAGCTGCTTCATTGGTTTCAAAGAAACGGCGACAGAATAATCGTCTGGTCTGGAGGTGGGGTACCCTATGCTGATACTTGGGCAAGGAAGCTAGGTATAGGAAAATATATAGCTACGACAAAAACACGGGAGAACGCTAAACGTTTTAAAGTTGATATAGCAGTAGACGATGAATTTGTTGAATTGGGTAAGGTAAACATCAAAGTGACAAACACATCGAAGAAAGATGGGGGGAATTTGAGTATAATTAAATAAATGAGGATTCTTATCACGGGCATCAATGGGTTTGCAGCGTCTTGGCTTGCTAAGAAATTAGTTGCCAATGGAGATGAAGTACATGGAACAATAAGAATAAGAAGTGATTTGTATCGGATTGAAAACATAAAAAATAAACTGAATCTGCACACAATTGAATTGGCAGATTCTATTTCTGTTACGAACATTTTACAACAGATTAAACCAGACCAGATTTACCACTTAGCGGCTCAAAGTTACGTCAAATCTTCATGGGATGCTCCCGTCGAGACATATCTAACAACGACGATTGGTACTGTAAATCTCTTAGAAGCTGCTAGAAAATTAGAGAAGGTTCCTAAGATATTGATGGTTTCGACATCTGAAGTTTATGGCCACAATGACACGTTAATGAACGAAGAGACAAATCCAATTCCTTCAACTCATTACGGGATAGCGAAATACACACAAGACTTAATGGGAAGGATGTATTGGGATGCTTATAAAATGCCGATTGTAATTACAAGAGCATTTAATATAACTGGCTGGGGAAGAGGAGACGCTTTTGCCGATTCTTCTTTTGCAAAGCAAATTGTTGAGATAGAAAAGGGCTTGAGAGAACCAATCATTTCTCATGGCAACTTGGAATCAGAAAGAATATTTGTTGACGTGGACGATGCGATGAATGGATATATTCTAGCGCTTAATAGTAAAAAATGGGGAGAGATATTTTGCTTTGGAAATGACAACCCAGTAAAAATTAAGGATTTACTTGCGACATTGGTCAGTTTGTCTACGGTTGAAGTAGAAACAAGAGTAGACCCGGCTAGATTAAGGCCCGTAGATGTAAAAACAATGAGATGCGATAGCACGAAAGCGCAAACTGTTTTAAGTTGGAAAGAAATGGTACCGTTGAGAACATCGATGGAAAACTTATTAAATTATTGGAGGGAAAGAATACATGATTAGCTTAGCGACAAGTAATATCACAAAAAAAGTAAGAGAAAACGTCGTAGCTTGTTTGGACGAAAATAGAATAGGGAACGGCAGGTTTATAAAAGAATTTGAAGAGAAAACTGCTGTTTTCTTAGGAGCAAAGTACGCGATTTCCGTATGCAATGGGACAATTGCAGACATGGTTGCGTTAGCTGCGCTGAGAGTTAAAAAACCAGAAAAGACGGAGGTCATAGTACCTGCGTTGACATTTATAGCTCACACGAATTCTATTATCTTTAACGGATTGAAGCCAGTCTTTGTTGACGTTGGAGAAGATTATCAGATTGATGCTTCTAAGATAGAAAAAAAGATAACGAAGAAAACTCTGGCTATAATGCCAGTTCATCTCTTGGGAAAAACTTGTGACATTTCGGTAATAAAAAAGCTAGCTGACAGACATCATCTTTTTGTTATTGAAGACAGTTGTGAAGCTTTTGGTATTAGAAGCTCTGTTGATTTTTCTACATATTCGTTTTACCCATCTCATACAATAACAACTGGTGAGGGAGGGATGGTTGTAACAGACAACACTGAATTGGCTAAACTAGCAAGAGATGCCAGAAACCACGGAAGAAGAAATGACACCAACGTTCTAGAAAAGTTCCATTTTGATACTTTAGGATATAACGGCAAAATGGCAAACATTAATGCAGCGATTGGCGCCGCGTTGATAGATATCGCTGGAGAAGTAATTGAAAAAAGAAGGAAAAACGTAGAGCTGTTTGATATTCTATTAGGTCACGAATGGTATGCGGATTCTCCCCACTGTTATCCCGTCCAATATTCGTCTGAAAAAGAAAGAGATGATACTCTATTACGATTAGAAAAGGAGGGGGTAGAAGCAAGAAAGCTATTTAGTTGTCTGCCCGTTCACGAAAAAGTATACCGATACATGGGATTCAAGAAAGGAAGTTTCCCCATTGCAGAAAGAATTGGGAAAACGTCACTGTTTATTCCCGTTCACCAAGACTTATCGACTGATGACATAAAACGCATATGCTCACTTCTGTAATCATCTTTAGTAAAGACAGGCCCATGCAGCTTGATTGCACGTTACGCAGTCTTAGAAAAAATGCACCAGTTCCTGATTATTTGTCTGTTATTTATAAAGCAACAAACGACGAATTTAAAAAGGGGTATGAGGGAATATTGGATACAACTATGATTGAGCAGACGAATTTTACAGAAAACGTGTTGAATGTGATAGTGGGCGATTATGTGTTATTTCTGTGTGACGATGATATAGTTTTTAAACCAATAGAGTATGTCCATTTTAGTGGATTGGCTTGTTTTAGTTACAGATTAGGGAAAAATATAGATTACTGTTATTCAAATCAGAAACCGAACACTTTAAAAAATTATAAAGAGGATGAAAATTATCTGACGTGGTTTTGGGGACAAGAGGAAATGGATTTTGGGTATCCTCTGTCGGTGACTGCGCACTTATTCGACGTTCATCTCATTAGAAAATTGACAGAAAAGATATCGTTTGACAATCCAAATGAATACGAAGCAAAGCTACAATCAATGATTTCAGAGGTTCCGCCGGTTATGTTTTCTTATAAAGATAGCAGAATAGTTGGTGTTCCGGCAAATAGGGTTAATACTTCATTCGAGAATAGTAATGGATTGTCGTATGCATATTCTACGAAAGAATTAAACGATAGATTTCTAAAGGGCGAGAGAATTGATTTTGAGAGTATGAAGTTTGACATTCATTCTGCTCAACAGGAATTGCCGTACTTATTTAACGATGTCTTGGTGGGATAATAGATGTACAATTGAGCAGTTCAGAGGGTGGGTTCGTGGCATAGATGACCCATCAAGAAAGTACGTAAGAGATTATATTATTTCAAAACAACCCGAGAGTGTCCTTGATGTCGCAGCGGGCCTATGCGAAGACTATGATGGATTAAAAAGAGATGCTCCAAATATTTTGTATACAGCGATTGATTTTACTGACCAGTTTGTTCAATATGGGAAAGATAGAGGAATAAATATCATAAAAGCTGACTGTGACAACTTACCTTTTAGAGGAGGAACAATAGATATTGTTTATTGCAGGCATCTTATTGAACATCTTCATTATTACGCTGAGACTATAAACGAAATGATTAGAGTGTCAAGAAACGAAGTCATTGTTACTTTCTTTTTACCTGCAATAGATAAAGAAGAAGATGAAATAAGAATAGTAGATAGTCTTAATCATAATTTTTATAGTAAAAAGAAAATGGAGTCATTCCTGTTGTCAAATAAAAAAGTTAAAGATTTTAGATGGGAGGATTTTGGAAAAGATGAACAGATGTTATTCATTTCACTGAAATGATAATATATCGTTACTGGGAAGGTAAGTTGCCGGACTATATAGAGATGTGTCGGAGAACATTACATAGACATACGCACGGAGATAATCAAGTTGGAGAGATTAGCGATACGACAGTACATCCAGAACTGCCAATCAATTTAAAAGTTGATTATTTTAAAGCAACGTACATTTATGAGCATGGCGGGTTCTGGATTGATGCAGACATGATTGTCATGAAGGACTTGTCTCCCATTTTTGATTTATTAGCGGATTATGAATTTGTCGGAATACCTGGTTTTTTTGGAGCAAAGCAAGGAGCGCCCATTCTAAAGAGATGGATAGATGGAATGGACGCAGCAATTTTAAGAGGTGGATTGACGTTTAGCGATTTGATACAACCTTTGCTTCATGACTCAGAGTTTAAAGAATTTGAACCATTAACCAGGGAGATGATTTGCCCTATATATCACACTGAATCGAATAAGTTTTTTGAACTAGCAAAACAAGATATAGCAGATTCATACATAGTAACACTTTATAACTCTCAGTTCCCAGATTGGTTTAAGCAGATGGGTAAAGAACAGATTCTTAATTCAAACATGGTTATAAGTCAATATTTTAAAAAAGCATTAGAATGAAATACTGTTCTACCATAATTTCTTACAATTCGGCACCGCTGACAGAGCGGGTATACGGAGAATTGAAAGAAGGGAAAAAACATGATATCTTTGTTGTTGAAAACTCTTCTTCAGAAGAAAAGATGTTTAAGGGCGCCGACGTCATTGATTTGGGTAGAAATAATTTGGGATATGGCGGTTGTTGTGATTTCATCTTTTCTGATTCACAGTTCAGACGATATGACTTTGTTGGTATTCTTAATAATGACATTTTTAATATACCACCGGCTTATATAGAGATATTAGAACAATATATGTTGTCTGACGTTGGGATGCTTAGTTCATCTATCAAAGAAGGAGGAAGCAGTTGGAAACAAATGATTCAGCGTGGTGAAGGCGACTATAGAGACGTTCTTCATATAGAAACTATTGCAACTTATTTTAATACGAAATTATTTGATGAGTTTTGTAAGTATATACCGACAGATTATTATGGGATTTTAGATATCGCCTTTTCTGCTGTTTCAGATTCTATGGGATTTAAGAACAGAGTAGTTGATGCAGCGGCGATATGTCACATGCTTTCAGGTGGTAGAGAAATGGCGGGAAAGAAAGAAGAATATCTAGTGAATAATTCTAAAACTTATGCAGAGTGGATGGCTCGATGCCCAGCGTTGAATACGTTATGCCAGACATTCTTAAAAAAACTATGAACGGTCATACTTTTGCTGTTTTTGACAATAGCGGTGATTTAGGTGATTGGTACGATAAACAGTATACTGCTATGGGCGACGGATGGGTTGTCCCTAGAAGTGCAGCGTTGTCTTATATAGAGTTTGCGGAAATTCTAAAAGATAACGACAAGGGGCTATTGGACGTTGGCTCGGGCGCGGGATATTTTATAGAGGTTGCACAAGAATATGTTAGATGCGTCGGGATAGAACTATCGACAGTTGGATTAGAGTTTGCTAAAAAGAGAGTTCCCACTGCGTCTTGGCTCAAGATGGATGTTGAAGACATGACTTTCAGGGGGAAGGAATTTGATTACGTTACTTCAATCGGTTCTATAGAACATGTCATTAACATCGATAAAGCTATTCGTGAAATATATAGAGTTTTGAAAGACGACGGGAAGTTTTTTGTTTGGGTTCCAAATGAAACTTGGATATTTGAAGACCAACCTCATGAGCAGACCCATACTGATGAAGAATGGATTGAAATATTTGAAAGAGAAGGTTTTAAGAAGGTAAAAATAGAAAGGAGGGGAGACAACACTGCTATATTGTTTGTTAAAGAACTATGAAATTCACTTGTGTAATAGGAACATACAATCCGAATCCCTCTTGGTTGGATAGAGCAGTTAATAGCGCAATGGGCTTATTTGATGAGATTGTTATTGTTGATGATGGCAGTACAAATGATTGTGTTCCTGTCGCTTGGATTTCGACGAATGTCGCTCAACAAATTAAAAAGATTAAACATGACACAAATAAAGGATTTTATGAAGCAAAAAACACTGCTATTAGGAATTCTACTGGGGATATCATTGCTAGTTTGGATGACGATGATTATTTTAATGCGGCTGGGGTGGTTGAATTGAAAGAGTTTATTGAAGAACACGATTCTGATGTGTGGCACTTTATTTTGAGACAATTCAATGAAAGCACTGATTTATATGGTCAGGGGGCGAACCCAGAGGGTTTATATAGTCATAGTGCGATACCTTCTCAGAGCTGGTTTAAAAGAAGTATGTGGGAAGAACTCGGCGGGTATACATATCCTCTCGCTGAAGACTGGGATTTCTGGTTAAGAGCTTATAAACGAGGAAAGAGGTTTACTTATTTTCCCAGGATAGTGTATAATTATAATAGAAGGTCAGATTCTTTGAGTGCACAGTGGACTGGTCAAAAATTCGATAAAATATATAGAGAAGTAATGGAGAGAAATAAATGATATAATTACTATGAAATTCTCTGCGGTTATTTGTACATACAACCCAGATATCACAGAGTTGAAAAAAGTTGTGAAAAACTTACTCGGGTTATTTAATGAAATTCTTATCATAGATGACTGTAGTGATACTTTCGTTCCAAAGATTCAGGGAACAAAATGTTTCAAATTGAGAAGAAGTGTGGGAATAGATGAAGCTAGACGAATGGGTATATTATTGGCAAAGGGGGAATTTGTAGCAACTTTTAACGACAACGAACAGATTTCTAGAGAAGACATTGAGAAAGCAAAGAAGAACGCTGAGAAACTATGAAGATAGGGATAGTGATGGCTGTTATTAATTTATGGGATAGTTATACGAAGGCTGCTTTGGATTCTTTAAAAACAGAATATGAAAAAAGGATAGTCATCATTGATAACGGCTCAACTGATAACACTCAAAGGGAAGCGATGAAACTTGTCGGGCCAGATTTTCATTATGAAAGACATGATAGCAATTGGGGCGTACAAAAAGCTTGGAATTTCGGCATTAACGACTGTTTCAATAATCATAGCTGCCATTATGTTTTTGTTTGTAACAATGATACTCTTTTTCATCTCAAAGCGATTGATAACTTGGTAAATAGATTTCAAAAAAAGAACTGTTATCATTGTAAACCAGAAGAATGCAGTTTGTTAGCCATGGTTACTTGTAATAATATAAAAAGCGATTGCGGAGATAAACCAGAGAATATTTTTGACATGGCGTTGCCCGCTTATGAGCAAACAGAAGAATCAGAGCATCCCGATTTTTCGGCTTTTATGATAAATAGAAAATGCTGGTCTGACATAGGAGAATTTGACGAGGGGTTTTTTCCGGCGTATTATGAAGACAATGATTATCATAGAAGAATAAACTTAGCGGGAATGAAAGCAATTGTTCTACCTTCTGCTATTTATTACCATTATGGGAGCAAAACACAATTAGAGGCTACTGACAGAAGACTAGTTGAATCTGCTCACGGCCATACATATTTTAGGAGAAAGTGGGGAGATAACCCAGAACCAGATGGAAGTCTGACAAGCAGATTATGGGAACACCCCTTTAACGATTTAACAAAGGACGTAAAATGGACTACACAATTACAAAAATGTTTGGAGATAAAGACTTAAAGATAAAATTAGAGAAAACATTGTCGGCCGTTACTAAATTGCAGGAAGATTTGGATGCAAGAAAGAAAGAGGAAGATGTTAATAGTAGGTTTGTAAAAGATTTTGCTAATAAGATAGCGATTGTTCTTGATGATATAAGAAAGGGAGGGTTAAAAAACCAAGAGTGGACAAGAGAATTCCATAGACTTTTGCTTAATGATTATGTTAAGTCTTCTAATCATAAAGTCTACGGTATGTCATATGTTAATAGTTTGAATAAAACAACTAGGCAATTTTTATTGATAGCAGCAGACACGTTTGAAAAAGCTAGAGATGTCGGAGAAGAAATTCTTATAAGAATGGGAGAAGACCCTCGCCAATGGTTGATTGAGAATTATAAGTCTATAGATATCACTATACCAGCAGTTGATTCTGTAGCAAAAATAGACGAAAAATTGAATAATCCCGACAAGCCCTTTTATGTATTTGTTAACGATTTGAAACTGGCTAAAGAAAAATGGGCTGAGACACCGACAGAAAAAAGAACTATCGAAAAACTAATAAATAAGATAGAAAAAGTATATGGAGAGTAATACGGAAACAGTAGCGCCAGATATTTTTGCGACGATACCAAAGGAAGAAACGGCTACAATCATAGTTCCCATGTATGGATATCAGAGACCTGGTGGTGTTCCAGCTTTGAATGCGCAGATGTTGTCTATACCGTTGTTTAGGCTAAGGTCTTTCTTCCATGCTGTTTACTTAATATTTGTTTACGAAGAAAAGTCATTAGAAAAAGACGTTAATGATTTTATTTCTGCAAGACAGATGCAGGGGAATTCTTTGAGAGTTGAAATATCTAGAGAATCTTCTTTTGGAATGTTTTTAGAAGCGGGATTTGCTGAATCATTAGATAAAACAGCGTCAAGATATCTTATCGTTGCTGCTCCCTGGCAAGTATTGGGAAAGGATTCTGTTGACGTGTTATTGGAAAGGATAAATAGAGTGGATATCGGATTGTGCTCTGGGTATGATGTTAGAAAAGCGGGGGTGCAGCCAGCTAATTTTGATAAATACAAATTTGTTCCCATACAAGAATTCAGAGATTTCGAGATAAACTTTTTCGGAGTAACAAAGCCGGTTGCTCAAATGATGAAGTTTGACCCTCAATACAAAACGAGAAAGATGCTTGAAAAAGACCTTTATCAACAATTAAGGATAAACTATAACATTATTTCTTCTCAAGGTGTTCCTATCTATCCGCTTGTTGATGAAATGCCAGAGATAGAAGCTCCAAGCGCTCGTTTAGAAGACATTGAAAGATTTAAAATGAAGTGGAAATTTGTTCCACAGGATTAATGGATAAGAAGATAACTCTGGAAGAATGGATGGACAAAGAAGGAGCAAAGAAGGAAAATTACGACATCACTGTTCAGGCGACTTTTGTTAATAAAAAATGGTTTGATGTCAATATGTCTAGTAGCCAACTTGATGAGCACACGATTCAACTAGCTATTCACGTGTTGAAGCAAATGACATTGTCATATATAGAAAAGAATAAAGACTACGAAGAAGCAAATAAAGAAGAATTCAAATTCTATAGAAATCTTTTAAAAAACATCGAACCTTTTGTAACTTTAAAAAAACACGATGAGTAAAAAAATATTAATAACAGGAGGCACGGGATTTATTGGTCATCATTTTGTCGACTATGTTCTCAGAAATACAGACTGGAGCATAACTCTTTTGGAGCGATTAAGTTTTTCTGGGAATCTGAATAGGATTGCAGAATTAGAATCTTATAGAATAGACCCATCAAGAATTCGTGTCGTGTGTCATGACTTGAGATGGGCTGTCAATCAACTGGTTGCTGGAGATTTGGGAGACCCTAACTACATCGTTCACTTTGCCGCAAGCACTCATGTTGATAGGGCTATTGTAGAACCGACTCCTTTTTATTGGGACAATGTCGTGGGAACTAGCAACTTGATTGAATACGCTAAGAAGCTAAAGAATTTAGAGTTATTTATCAACTTCAGTACGGATGAAGTTTACGGTCCTGCTCCCATCGGTGTCTACCACAAAGAAGGAGACCCGTTCAATCCGACGAACGATTATTCAGCTTCAAAGGTAGGACAAGAAATGGCTGGGAAGGCAGCATGGAATACTCACAAGTTACCAATTGTGAATACTCACACGATGAACAATTTCGGGGAAAGACAGCACCCAGAAAAGTTTCTGCCGAAAACTATTACGAAGATATTAGCGGGTGAGCCAATGCCTATTTACGGGACTGTAGAAAATGGTATAGTAAAAGAAATGGGAAGCAGGGTTTGGATGTACGCACAAAACACTGCTGACGCTCTTTACTTTTTATTGAAAAACGGGAAGCCTGGAGAAGAATACAATATCATCGGAAATGACGAATACGACATACTAACTCTTGCGACGATGGTAGCAGAAATTATCGGAAAACCTCTAATACCCGAGTATGTTGGATTTTATGGAGTCAGACCGGGACACGATAGAAGATATGCTCTCAATGGAGATAAAATGAAAAGGATGGGTTGGGTTTCTCCGACAAATTTTAAAGAAGCATTGGAAAAAACAGTAAGATTCACTGTCCAAAATAAACAATGGGCATAAAGACACCGGACAAAGTTCTCAGCGAATTCAGTTCAAAAGCGACGTTTCACAGACCAAGGGTGAAAAAAGAATCTGAAAAATATATCAGCCCGTCTGATAAGAAAGCTTCTGATATTATCTGTCAGTGGGTTCTTGTTGACAATAAAACATGGCAAGCAGAAGGTGCGACTTCATCTACTTTAGTTCCTGGTTTTTATGAAGTGAGCCGCAATAGTTATAACTCTAAGCCAATGTTTACTGAGATGACGATGAATGTTGATAATCTTGTTCGGTTTACAGACTGTATTGCAAATGACGTTCTTGCTGAAATAGAAGATTTTTGGAGCAAAGAAGAAGAGTTCAAAAAATTCGGATTTGTCCATTACAGAGGATATTTATTATATGGTGCGCATGGTAGCGGGAAAACTTCTCTCGTCCAACTGATTGCGAAAGGAATTATCGATAAGGGAGGAATAGTTCTTGTGTGCAAAAACCCCGCATATTTCATAGATGGAATAAAAGACTTGAGACAAATAGAACCAGATAGGCAAATTGTTGGAGTGTTCGAAGACATAGAAGCTATGGTAGAGACATATGGAGAATCTGAAATATTGGCTTATCTTGATGGAGAGTATAAAGTTGATAAGGTTTTGAATATTGCGACCACGAATTATCCGGAACTTCTTGATAAAAGAATAGTTGGAAGACCAAGACGATTTGATAGAGTTATCAAAGTAGAATATCCCAACAGCGAAGAAAGAAAGACATACTTCGAGACAAAGATTGATAAAAAAGAAGCTCAAAAATGGGCTGAGAAAACGGAAGGTCTTTCTTTTGCAGCTTTGGCAGAAATGGTCATTAGCGTAAAATGTTTAGGGAAACCGTTTGACGAAGCGTTGACGATAATGAAAACTATACAAGAATCGTCTCCTTCTTCTGATGACGGGAGACCAACTGTAGGATTTAGTTCGAAAAGAGAAGAACCAGAAGAAGACGATTAATATGAAAGGAATAATTTTAGCAGGGGGAATCGGCACTAGATTAAAACCTTTGACGAGTATAACAAATAAGCATTTGTTGCCGATATGGAATAAGCCGATGATTGAATACCCATTGAGTACTCTTGTCAAGGCAGGAATATCAGATATTCTAATAGTGTCTGGAAGGGAACATGCTGGACACTTTGTAAATTACCTTGGGTCGGGGGCGGACAGGGCGCTTAGATTCAGTTATAGAGTCCAAGAAGAGGCAGGAGGGATAGCTCATGCTTTGGGATTGGCAGAAGAATTTGTACAAAATGAGAAATTTGTGGTAGTATTGGGAGACAACGTATTTGAGGACAACTTTTCTGGTTCATTTGTTGACTTTGAAGACAATGACAGAGACTGCATGCTTTTTGTAAAAGAAGTCGACGACCCTTCAAGATTCGGGGTGTATGTGGAAAACGAAAAAGCTCATCCTGGATACATAGAAGAAAAACCAGAAACTCCCCAGTCAAAGTTTGCTGTTGTCGGATTATATGGATATACTTCTGAAGCATTTAAGATTATCAAAACTCTTCAGCCATCGGGAAGAGGAGAATTAGAAATAACAGATTTAAATAACTGGTATCTGAAAAATAGACTAGTTACTGTTTATAACATACGTGGTTTCTGGTCAGATGCTGGTACTTTCGATTCGATGAATGCCGCATCAAATTGGGCAAAGCAGAATAATGAAAAAAATAGCTAGATATCTAACAGAGAAAGAAATAAATCAATTGTCTGCTGGAGACATCATTGTCTTTAGAGATAAAAGCAAAAAACGTTCTCATGGGAGAATAACATTGGGAAAAACAAAAGATGGCGGTGACGGATTTGTTTATATTCCTGTTATTGGCCATTTATGGGTAAGAAAATATGAAGGAGAAAAAAGATAAAGAATTAACAAAAAAAGATGAAATTCAGATTTCGCCTGAAAAAATCTTGGGGGGTGAAGTAGGAAACTTTCCGGACGCTAGAGGGAAGATTGACTATAAAGCTGAGGCAGAAAAAGTCCCAGAAGGAGAAAGACATAAAGTGGTACCTCTTGGAAATGCTGCGACGGGCTCTATAATCGATTATCCGATTGACAGGAGAGGAATGACAGAACAGAAACTGTCAATGATTCTTGCAGATTCTAATTCGTCGGAAGACCAAAAAATGTCTGCATTGTCTCTGTTCTTGTTTGAAGCGGGAAAAGAAAGCGCTTCTTTTTTGGCTGACCTTTTTATGTATAAGGGACAGAATACAAGAGAAGTAAGAGAATTCAAATCTACTATTCGCGGAGATTTTACTAAAATCGTAAGTGCTCTTAGTCAGACATTGATTGAAAACGCAAGGTTTGTTTTAAAAGAATTTTTTCCTAAAGAAGGAGCCGAGGATGTCGTTCGCGAAGCTTTTAAGTGGATAGAAGACGAATTTAAAAAGAATAAAGAAAAGATATTAAACGGGAAAAGGGGCATGCCATCGTTGAAAGAATACGCATTGCAAAAATTGCCCAAAGAAATTAGGGATAAACTGTCTTTAATATTATTTTGCAATGCATTAAGAGATTTCAATGCTGGAGCTGTTATTAACACAACCTATTGGAAAGATATTGAAGAAAGAGAAAAAGCTGCTGGTAAAGGTATTTATCTAGGCCCAAATGGAAAAGCATACGGACAATAAAGGTCGATTAAACATAAACAAGATAGAAAATGAGAGAACCAAATGTTGAAAAAATAACGGGATATATGTGTCATTGCGGGCATTTTCATCCTGAAGAAGACTGTGAAATAATTTTGATAAAAGTAATAAAGGGAAAGAATTGTGAAATAAGTAATTTGAATTTTTTTGATGAAAAGAAAGCAGAAGAATCTGCTGCAAAGGCAGTCACTGAATTAGAAAAGGTACCCGATGTAGTTGTTGAAACACCAACAGTGAAGCCGTCTGCATTCCCCCCAGGGTTTGACCCAGCGAAACCGAATGAAGCTAAGCTATTAACACCAGCTGAAAAGGAAGCATATTTGAAAGAATCAGCAAAGGGAATACCGAAAGAATTCATGCGAATGTCTAACTCTGTTATGATTCCTCCCGATGACCCTCGTTTTGAGAGTCAAGGAGCAAAGCAATTCATAAAGAGATAATTCATTTTCTATCTGCATAGCAGACTTTGAAAAAGAAAAGAGCTCCCAGAAAGCAGCTGCTCGAGGCGGGAAAAGAAGCAAGAAATATTCTTGCTGAAAGAAAGATAATAATGCCCGATGAAAAGAGTCTTATTGCGAAGATTCTGAATACGCCGGGTACTCCTCAACTACCGGGAGGAGGAGAGAATAATTCTCGTTCTCCACAACCGTATTTACCTATGCCGTGGACAATTAACATGGCTAGGAGAATTATCTATGACTTAGGGAAAGCATGGGTGTATGAAATACCCAATGATGACCCTAAAAAAGAAAATGCACCAGAATTCTGGAAGTTCTGTATTGAAGGCTTGAACAGACCGAAAAGCAAATTGAACGCTGCAATACAAAGCACTGTAGCAAAAAAGGAATATGACCAGAAGTTCTTAAGTAGAATGAACGCTCTGGATAGTATGATGACTTTTTTAATAGACAGTTTTGCTGTATCAGCAATGTCAAAATCTCACACGGATGTAGCAGAATATCTTGAATGGTTTTATGAATGGACAGATAAGTTGTTAAAGCTGTGGCCGGAAAATCTCAGACATATCGATGGCAAGAAAAATAACAATCCAATACAAACCCCAAATAGTTAATATAGAAGACTATGACGAATCAAAAGAAATCAATTTGCCTTCGTCATATGACACTGAAGTTTTAATAATGAGTTTGAGTAGTGGAGAGGTACAAGTATTATTGTTGAGATATTTGGGCTACAACTACAAGGAAATAACGCGTATCATGAATCTGAAAACTATCGGGGAGTTCTATTCAATATTGGGGAAACTGAGGGAAGACGTGGAAAAATTCAACGTAAAAAGCTGATATAATTTAATTGCATTATAGTAAATGGATAATCTACCACGAAAAAAGGAATTCATGATACCTCGTTCGCCGGACACGATAGAAGAGGTATATAAATGGCAAAATGAGCAGATTATGAAAGCTGAAGCGACGAAAGTGCGTTCATATGCTTTTGAGAGAAGACAACGATTACCTTATTTAATTCAAAAGGGTCTCGCTAAACCGGGAACCATTTCATATGACATTCTCCGAAGGGCAGCGACGTCTGTTCACATAGCAAGAATTTGCGTCAATGTTCTCAAAGAACAAGTAACTAAAACTAAATGGACAATACAACCCATCGACCCTCTTGATGATGTAGATGAAGAAAAGGTTAAAAAACTTACTGCATTATTCCGCCACCCGAATAAAAACAATGAAACATTTAGAACTCTTCTTGATAAATTGTTAGAAGACCTTTTGGTACTTGATGCAGCTTCTATAGAAAAAACTAGATTTAATGACGGAGAACTTGCTGAATTGCATTACGTGGATTCTGCTACGATAAGACCAGTATATGATGAGCATGGGAATCAAGATATTATTATTCCTTTGCAAGGCGAAGACTCGAAAACAAGAGACTTGCCGGTGTCGTACGTCCAAGTTTTGGATTCTAACCCATACGGAGGAAGAGAAGCCGGCCAGTTGGTAGCAGCTTGGCCTAAGAAAGACTTTATTTATTTCAACATGCACCCTCAAGGTTCGATGGGTTCTTTTGGATACGGTTTATCTCCTTTAGAGGCTGTTATCGGTGTTGTTGCGAATATTCTCAATGCAGACAACTTTAATGGGACGTATTTTGAAGAAGGCGCATTTCCTCCAATGATAATACAGTTGAAGCAGAACATGGATGAAAGAGACCTCCAAGCGATGAGAGAATATATGTATACAGAGCTTGAAGGAAGATTTCACCGGCCAGCAATTATCGGAGGAGACGCAGAGATGGAGATAAAATCTCTGAAAGACATCACACAGAGAGACATGCAGTTTATGGACTATATGGTCTTTATGGCTACTCTATTGGCTGCAGCTTATGGTCTTTCAAAACAAGACATAGGTTTGACAGAAGACATTAATAGAGCAACAGCTGAAGTCCAGCAAGATTTGTCTCAAGCAAAAGGATACGGTTCTATTTTGAACCTTTTAAAGGAGATTTTTAATCAAGAAATAATCTGGAAAGATTACGGTTTTACAGAACTGGAATTTGAATGGGTTGCTCCCGATTCTTCTGACCCGAAAGAACTTAAGGACATAACAGACGTCAGACTGAGAAACGGTTCTATTACAGTCAATGAAGTGAGAAAGATGTTCGGTCAGCAACCTTATGGCCCATGGGCTGACGAACCGATGCTTTTGACTACAAATGGTTATATTCCGATGTTGAATACTTCTGCAAAAGAAGAACCAGACGTTGACGAATCTCCGGGCAATGAGAAACCCTATGAACAACAATCAAAGAAGGTAAAAAAATCAATTCAATCTCAAGACGGTCTTTATGAAGTCTTTGTGGATGACAGAGGCGTGTCTCAACCTTTTATCTTTTACGACATAATTACTGCTCGGGGAAGAGTTATAAAACCTCCAGTAGCTGTTAATTTAGACTCTCAAAAATTAGAAGAAGAGTGGTCTCAAAAACTATTTGATGATGGATTAAACGTTGTTCCCGCGAAAAGAGTTACAGAAAGTGAAGTACTTAATAACGTTCTGCCTTCTGAAGAGTTAGTTAAAGAGTTCATCAATTATCAGAATATGACGCCGTCATACGATTCTAAAAAATGGTCAGTAAAATACGGCCATTCTAGAAAGTATCCTTATTACATTGTAAGTAAATATGTGGAAGGAAGAAATTTGAAAGACCCTTTGTTAATAGAAGACATGAAAAGGGTACCCAAAGAATACGAGCAAGTCGTAAAGGATTTGGCTGAAATATGGAAAGCGGAAAAGAAATATGTATTGGGTGACAGGAGAGCTGACCAATATTTAATAACGACAGATAAGAGAGGATGGGGATTTGATTATCAATTCGTTGGAAATAAGTCAAGATGGGAAGGAACAAAGAATGCCATCTATTCGGCATTGGCTCCCATTCCTGAACTACAGAGTTTGTTCAATAAATTAATAGCAAAAGACGATACAATTATGAATAAGATGAAAAAAATAGTCAACAAGAAAGGTCGGTAAAAATGAATAATAGATAATAAAGAATGAAGAAAAACAAAAAGAATTTAATCGGTAAGGAAGATATACGTCTTCGGGGATTTTTCAAACTGAAGATTGGGTATCCTGATGAAAACGGAGTTGTTAAAATTGTAACAGGCGAAACTCCCTGGATTGAGAACCAGATTACAAATCTTGGAAAAGACCAATACTTGGCACAGTTGCTTGGTGCAATGGCTGGTTCGAAACAGGTTACGTATGCGGCATTAGGAACTGGTACCGCGCCAGGTTCAGCTGACACAACGCTTAACGGAGAACTAGGAGATGCATCAAACTGCAGATGTGCTGTATCTCCGACAACGACCAATGCGTCAGGAACGGTACAGTTCGCATTTACATTGAACTCAAACATTGTTACTGCTTCTCGTGCAATTTCAAATGTTGGTTTGTTCAATACGTCTACGACTCAGGTAGGCACATTGTTTGCTGGCAATACGTACACCAGCTCGGCATTGAACACTAACCAGGCTGTCAATGGCAGCTATCAGATAAGATTCTAGTTTTTGAATTAGAGCTCTAATTCAAACAAAGGTGCAAGAAATCACACGTTTCTTGCACTTTTTGTATAGAAGAGCTCTTCCAAAATATATAAGCTGTTTACAAAACGACCTAAAATGGTATAATTTAATTAATGAAAATAGACTCAAGAATCATTCACGTTCCAGAGAAGATTCGAAAGATTCTTAATGAGAATAATCAAGGAATTAAGCTTGATATCGGTTGTGGGGCAAATAAGCAAAGAGGATTTGTTGGTATGGATATTCGCTACCTCCCGGGAGTTGATATTGTTCAAGACCTGGAAGAATTTCCCTGGCCTCTACCAAACGAGTCTGTGTCGTTTGCGATGTCGTCTCATGTAATTGAGCACATCAATCCGGCAAAGGGAATCTTTTTGAACTTCATGAATGAAGTATGGAGATTGATGAAACCAGGTTGTCAGTTTGCATCAGCAATGCCATACGCTGGTTCTCCGGGATATTGGCAAGACCCGACGCACGTGAATGGATGTACACCAGCAACATTTGCATATTTCGACCCACTAACAACTGGGTCGACGTTGTATTATATCTACGAACCAGCGCCTTGGAAAGTCATTACCTGCTCATATGACGTAGTCGGAAGTTTAGAGATAGTATTAGAAAAACGTCGAGACGATATAAGTTATCATGCAGACAAAAAAATCCACTATAGATAAAAAGAAAGTATTGACTGGAGATATTGAAAAGGTTCCCAAAGAATTTCTTGAAAATTACATCTATGAATTTGTAAAGGACAAAGAGGATACGGGCGGGAAAGAGCTCTTTTATGTAAAAGGTCATCTCGAAAAAAATTGGATTCTTGCTTGGAAAATATAATTTTATGAAAAAACATATTAAAAATCTTAATAATTCTGTTCTGGTTAAAAATTCAGGCAAGTGGCAGAATCGACTGCTTATTGGAACGCCGATGACGGGTTTAGTAAGAGCAGAATGGGTGTTTGCTCGATATGGTCAAATTATACCAACATCATGGAGTATGGTGGAGGTGATTCAGTTTATGTCTTCTTTTATTCCTCTCGAATATCAAGTTGCTGATGCGTATAATTTAATTGCTAAAGTTGCTGTAGAAAAGGATTTCGAATGGTTGCTCTTTATCGAGCATGATAATATACTTCCTCCGGACGGATTTGTAAAGATGAATCAATACATGATAGAAGGTAAAGTGCCTGTCGTAAGTAGTTTATATTTTACGAAGTCAGATCCACCCGAGCCGCTGATATATCGTGACATCGGGTGGGGTCATTATGACAAGTGGAAACTGGGAGACAAAGTTTGGGCATCTGGTGTGCCATTCGGCTTTACTCTTATTCATGGATCAATTATTAAAGCAATGTGGAAAGAATCACCAGAATATCAAGTCAGTGGCACAACGACAAGGAGAGTTTTTGAAACACCAAGTTCAGCATTTTATGATCCGGTGACAAAAGCTCGAGAATCAAATGCAGGTACACAGGATTTGAACTGGTGTAAAAGGGTGATCGATGGAAAATATCTGGAGAAAGCTGGTTGGCATGAATATCAAAAAATGAAGTATCCATTTCTCGTTGATACAAATATTTTTGTAAAACATATAACACAAGAAGGTGTTCAATTTCCATTGGCCGTTCCGGATAAGTTTATTTCTGACAAAATAAAAGAATATTTGCCAAAAGAGCTATAATTGGCATCGATGTCTAAGAAGAAACTAATGCTGAATCTCGGATGCGGTGTTCGTGTTATTAAAGACTTTATTAATATAGATAATAGTTTTACTCTTAAGGACTTGCAACAGAAGAAGGGAGTCTTTAAGAATGCAGTCATCGAGAAGGGAGGAAAATTCGTCCAAGCAGATATGAAGAAGCTCCCTTATAAAAATGATTCTGTTGACTATATCGAGTGTAGCGAAGCAATCGAACATATTCCTCTTCGTGAAGTCATCTTAGTGTTCAATGAAATACATCGAGTGCTTAAACCAGGGTGCAAGGCAATTGTTCTGACAACTGATTTTGCTGATATCGCAAGAATGTGGCTTGATGAACTAAATAAAGAGGATTTTAGCATAGAAAGATTCTTCGAAATATGTACGTATATATATGGAAATCAGCTGACAAATGGTGAGTATCATCGCTCAGCATTCTCTCCGTGGTATATAAAACGACTATCAGATACCGTCGGATTCAAAGATCTCAAAGTAATTTTGTATCCAAAGAACAGTATTCCTCCTGAGATGAAGACGATGGTGTGGGGAAAGAATGCAGTGTTTAGCGGGGCGATGTTATACTGTGAACTAACAAAATAATATCGTAAAAAAGAATACAATATAGATATGGCAATAGCTCAACCATCTGCGTCAGATCCATTAAACGCTCCAGATCATGCATTGCAGCATAGAATTATAGCTTCCGATCCTGCTGCGCCGGTTCAGTCTCTTATTGTTGATTCTACTGGTAATGTTGGCGCTGGTGTCATTTCTCCTACTGCCATCTTACATTTAAAAGCAGGCACGGCAGCAGCGAATACTTCGCCGATGAAGTTTACTCCTGGGACGCTGCTTGCTTCTCCTGAGACGGGCTCTCTTGAAAGTAATATCAGCGGATTGTTTTATACGACACTCGGAGACAGAAGAAGTATTGTCCAAGGTTCTCAACCAATCGTCGGTTCGACAACTGTTGCAGATACATTAGTCGAGACTGTTATTTATACGACGACATTAGCTGCAAACGAACTGATTGCAGGAGAGTCTCTATGGACACACATCTTCGGATATATGTCTACGAGACCTGCAGGTCCTGGTGATACATGTACAATTCGAACGTATATCGGCACATCACTTGTTTTGACCAACACTCTTACTGGCAAGCACATCACAGATGAGCCGATTTCAATAGAGCCTGCTCTTACTATTAGAAGTGTTGGAAGTTTTGGAACTGTATTTGGCTATGCAAAGTGCGAAATAGCTAATTTAAGCTACAGCTCTGCTAATACAAGTACTGTCGTTGTCGACACGACAGCAGTCTCGAGTATCACAATTTCTGTTCAATGGGATGTTGCTAACGCATCAAATAGCATTACGATTGCGCAGGGTTGGACAAATGTAATTTGGTAAAAGTATGAATGGAGAAACAAAGCAAACGATTCAAAATATAAGAGCAGAGTTCAGAAGAAATATCGGCGCTAAGCTCGAAGTAATTTTAAATGAGTCAGCAACTTTTACTGAAGAAGAGTTTATTAAAGCAATACAGGATTTTGAAAGGTATTTAGAATCAATAGACGTTCCTGTTGAACATCAAGTGCCTCCTCTCGGCGTAAGTGTTGGCGACATACAGCCGTCAAAAGATATGTTTGGTCATTAAGCAAAATGGAATCAAAAACGTTAAAAATAATAGTAACAGAAACGATCAAGACAATTGATGTCTTTTTTGCTGCTCACGATTGGGCCAAGACGACTGTCAGCCGATTCGTTGTGGCTTGTGATACTTTGTTTAAAACAAACAGCTACACTAACTGGAAAGCAATTCCTGTTAGAGGGCCGGATGTAGTTTTTAATAATTTACAACTAACAAGAGACTACTCTTTGATTTTTTAGAGTAGTCTTTTTATTTTATGGCAATTGCACTTGATGTAGCAAGTAATGGAACAGCGACAACAACCAGTCCGCTGACTTGGAATCATACTGTTACAGCATCAAGTAGCAATAGGATTCTCATTGTCGGTGTTGTATTAAAGACGAGTGGTTCTGCTTCTCTGTCGGCGCCGACCTATAATAGCGTAGCAATGACACTGGTTGGCTCTCAGAGAGTATTTAATACGAACAATATCTCGGCACTGTATTACTTAGTCAATCCTGCAACAGGAACATATGCTGTTTCGATTGCATTTTCAGGAACGAGTCCAACATGCAACGCTGGTGCCGTTTCTTGGACAGGAGTCAAGCAAAGTAACCAACCTGACGCGGTTACTGGTAGTGCATCTCAGTCTTCAGCGAATCCGACTGAGTCAGTAACCGTCGTAGTTGGGAATAGTTGGACGGTCGGCATTTGTGGAGATGGCGCATCATTGACAGCAGGGTTGACGAGTCGATGGACAGATGC
>Ga0187850_10001242_pt1 | contig 28525 bp, 16 predicted proteins | sample June2016WEW_4_15_FD_132436 | JGI IMG/M metagenome (GOLD analysis project Ga0187850, IMG submission 132436) | Peatland microbial communities from SPRUCE experiment site at the Marcell Experimental Forest, Minnesota, USA - June2016WEW_4_150 | ecosystem: Environmental > Terrestrial > Soil >...
GATTGATTGTATCAATGTCTTTGGCCCGACCGACGCCTGGGTGACGCTGGCCACCGTGACGCTGACGAACACGACCGAGCTTTACTTCGACCTGGGCGCGTTCCGGCAGCCGCCCCGGCTCTACCGGCTGGTTCCGGTCCCGTAGAGCGCCTTTTTTGAGGGGCGGGTTGTGAGGGTCGGGGCTCAGTTGGTGCTTCGCCTTTTCGCGCAGAGGCTGAGGTCTGCGCTGCCCAGCGGGAGTGAATCGTAACGGGTCAGTAGATTCTGCCGGGTTGCAGGGCGTGACCCCAGCTCAGGGTGTGGGCGTCGGGCAGGTCGCGCCTGGGGACGGCTACACGCCCGGCCTGAATGAGCGTCCCGAACTGGAAATAAACCGCGTCCATGTCCGAGTGCCAGTTGGGATAATGGCCGAAGCCGGCATCGGCATTGCGGCAGGTCAAGGCCCAATCGGCGGCTCGCTGGATAGCCTTGCGGACGGGCTGCGAATCTCCACCCAATTGCCGCAAGATAAACACGGCGTCGAAGCAGGCGTGCACGTCCCAGTCGGGTTCTTTGATGTTCCAGGCGCCATCGGGTTTTTGGTCGCGCAGGACGCGGGCGACCATCTGGTTGGCCTTGGGGGTGGGTTGGCCGACCAAACGGAAGTAATGCGCCAGGTGGAAGGTGGCGGCGACATGGTCGCCCAGGTAACCATCCTGGGTTTGGCTCTGGGTCTGCCAGCGACGCAAGGCCTGATCGTATTGCCGGGGAAAAGGCCGGCCGAGCGCGGCATAGAAGAGCGGGAAGAAGCTGGTGGTGTACCAAGGCAGTTTCTTGAAGGCGTCGTCCGCAAAGAAGCGGTCCAGGACCTTGCCCGGGTCAATCCTGGGGCGCCGGCCCAAGGCGCGCAAGGCAACCACGCCCTGGACCGTGTTGTAAAGCAGCGCCAGATCGGACTTGGGGTCCATCTTGCCGGTCAGGTGGACAAACGAGCCGTCGGGCTGCTGGCGACGCCCAATGAAGTCGAGCGAGCGTTTCGGATGAGGCAAGCGCCAGCCCATGGTCCTGGCCAAGGTAGCCGCATAGGTGACCGCCGCCAGGTCGCTGAGGCTGGTGTCGGAGCATCCCTGGTAGGCTGGGTCCGGCGAGGGCGCGTAGCCGCCATCGGGCCGGGCGCAACGGCGGATGAAAGCGAAGGTCTCATCAGCCAGTCGATCAGGCGGGCGGGCGGCGGCCGACCAGGATGGGAGGGCCAGGGCCGCGGCCCCGGCCGCCGCCTGAGCGGAGGTCTTGAGGAATTGACGACGGGTAGCGCGATTCAGCGCGCGGTTTTGTTTTGAGTTCATAATTAGCGGAGCGACGCTTTCAGGTGCCCGCGGTTAACCCCTAGCCGCCCGGTGTTGGCTTTCGGATAACGCGGGGCGTTTGTGAGGGGTCCTGACCCCCTCCCAGATGCCTTATCGCTTCTGAAGCAACACAAGGTACTCCGTGCGCATCGTGTTTGACAAGCCTGTAATCCGCCGGTTGGGCTGGCGCACAAAACGCAGTCCCCGACGCCCAGCCTACTCGACAATCAAATCGTCCATCCCCGTCACTTCTTCGGGCGATGCGCCGCCAGGCGGCAGCGCCGCGAGGCGCAGTTCGGTCTTTCCCGACTTCGCGCTTTACAAAAGGGGTCGCGGGGGACATGCTGGCTTTGTTCGGCGGGCATACCGCAACGTAAAGGTGTGTCACGCCAGGCTTGACTCCAAACACCAATGAATATTGCCATGAAAAAAGCGATCGTCCTTTGTTTCGCCCTGCTCGTCGGCGCCTGCTGCCAGGGCGCAGACCCCACCGCGGCTCACCTGGCCAAGGTCAGCAAGTTCTTCGACATCACCCAAATGGAGAAGACGTATGAGACCAGTCTCACCGCGGGATTTGAAGGCGCCGCCCACATGGGCGACACAAGCGCCATGCCTGAGGAAGAACGCGCCAAGATGGAGAAGGCCTTGAAACGAGTGAAGGAGTTCCTGGTGACAGAGATCGGCTGGTCCAAGATCAAGGAGGACATGGCCAAGGTCTATGCCAAGCATTTCACGGAAGACGAACTGGACAAGGTCATCAAACTGCTCGACAGTGAAACGGGGCGCATGTTCATTTCCAAGCAAATCGGCCTTCTGGCCGAATCCATGGCCCTTGCCCAAAGCAGAGCCCAAGCGCTCATGCCAAAGGTAATCGCGATGATGCAGGAAGAGATGAGCAAGTGAAGACCATGGCAGTGCAGCGGACCCCGGAGGCTTGGAACGTCCCCAACTGGGTTCGATAAAAGTGAGAACGCGCCGCGGCCACGCCAGGCCCTGGCTTGACGGTGAGTCCGTGGCGCAGTACAAGGTGTGCGTGCGAACGCACAGTTGCCAGGCCAGGCATCCGTAGTAAAATAGCAGTTGTATGAGTCCGGCCGACCGCCCTCTTGGGGTTCCCCGCGCAGCCTCAAGAGGCAAGCTGCTTTCCTTGCCCGCAGCCCTCGCCGGCCTGTGGTTTGGGCTGGTCGCCAGTGCCTGTGCCACTGACTGGCCGCAATATCGCGGTCCCAACCACGATGGCGTTTCGCCGGATCGCATCACGGCGCAGTGGAGCGGAGCGGTGACCACGGCCGTGTGGCGAGTGACGCTGGGGCAGGCCTTCAGTTCTTTGGCGGCCGCCCAAGGCAAGGCCATTACCCAGGTGTATCGCAACAGCAAGGAGACCTGCATTGCCCTGAGTATTACCAATGGCGCGGAATTGTGGTCCAGAACCTTCGAGACGTTCCAGAACTACGGAGGGTACGACGGTCCGCGCTCCACCCCGACCGTTGACCAGGGTTCGGTCTATGTATTGACCTCGAATCTGAAGCTCTTCCGCCTGAACCTCACCAACGGGGCGGTGGTTTGGAGCAATAACCTGGTGACGGCTTATGGCGCCAAGGTCATAAGCTATGGCAGCGCCGCGTCGCCTTTGCTGGAGGGCGGCTTGGTTTACGTCAACTTGAATACCGGTAATCGCGCGCTGGCGGCCTTTTGGGCGACCAATGGTGCGCTGGCCTGGCGGGTGGAGAATGAGGCGACGACCCATTCAACCCCGGTGGCGGCCACCATCCAGGGCGTGCGGCAGGTGATTTTTGCGACGCAGAACGGCCTGGTTTCCCTGAATTCCACCAACGGCCAGAAGCTCTGGAGCTACCCTTACCCAAACGGCTACAACGGAACCGCGCTGGGAGGCTCCCCGGTGGCCTGCTCGAATATCGTCTTCATTTCGCAGGCCTACACCCCGATCAGCACGGCGGCGCGGATTGACCTGGTGAACGGGGCCTGGTCTGCCAACCACCTCTGGGATCAGCCGATTGGAATGATCTGGATGACACCCGTGTGTTCCCAGGGGGCCATCTATGGCGCGACTGGCAACAACAGTTCTTCGACTACTCCCCTGGTCTGCCTGGACTTGCAGACGGGCGCACTGCGCTGGTCTTACGACGGTTTCGGACGCGGGGGCGTAACGCTGGCCGACAACCTTATTCTTGGCCTCAGCGAAGGTGGATGGCTGCGGTTGATCCGGCCGGACACCAACGCGTGCACCGAAGTGGCCTCTTTCCCCGCGCTCAACAGCGGCGATTGCTGGAATTCTTTCGCCATCTGCGATGGCCGGGTTTACGCCCGCAGCACGACCGAGGCGGCCTGTTTTGACCTCTCCCTGCCCGACCTCAAGCTGGACTCCCCGCAAATCGTGGCCGCCAATAACCTCCGGCTTACCGTCCGGACCGCCAACGGCACGCCGGTCAATGCCAATCGTTTAACCAGCATGGAAGTGCGAGCGACCACCAACCTGGCCCTCTCCCCGTCGCAATGGCCGACGCTGACCAATGCGCTGGTGCTCACCAACGGCACGGTCCGCGTGGACAACGTGGATGCGGGGGCCCAGGGGCGGCGGTTCTTCATCGTGGCCGAGCCCAGATAGGGGCACCCCATGAAAGCCCAGGCATCCAGTGCAGCGGAACTTTCCTGGCCGCCTGCCAGTCGCAAGGGGCCTTCTGCTCAGCAGCAGTGGGCCTTCACCCTGATTGAGTTGCTGGTGGTGATTGCCATCATTGCCATCCTGGCTGCCTTGCTTTTGCCCGTCCTGGTGACCGCGAAAGAACGCGCTCGACGCGTCAATTGCAAGAACAGTCTGCGCCAGTTCATAATGGCCACGCACCTCTACGGCAACGACAGCGAGCAGTGGCTGCCAACCGGCGCATCCGACATGGGCCCGCTGGACGACCACCTTCCGGTGCTCTGCACCAATACGCGCAATGCCCTCATCCAATATGCCGGCAACTACCGCATTATCGATTGCCCCAGCCTCGGCCAACCTTTCAACCAGCCCGCCGGCTGGATGCCGCCCGACGGCGCGGGCTACGGAGTTGTCATCGGCTACAACTATTGCGGCGGCCACACCAACACCCCCTGGCCGGCGCTGCCGGGCAGTGATGCGGTCTGGCTCTCGCCTCAGAAACTGACCGATGCCAGCAGCCTCGTCCTGCTGTCGGACTTGAACGACTGGTCGCCTGGTTACGGCAGGAGCTTCGCGCCCCACGGCAAGAACGGGCCGGTTCTGTCTGGAAGCGATTTTGCCAACTCCGGCGCTAATGGAGCCTCCTCGCTCGCCATCGGCGCGGCCGGGGGCAACGTGGGATTGCTGGACGGCTCCGTCTCCTGGCGCAAGGCCCTGAACATGAAGAGCTATCGCGCCAGCCAACAGTGGGGCAACAGCGGCTGCCAGGCCATGTGGTGAGGGCATCCGGTGGGATTTGGAGGAATTTACTTGCGTTTGGCGGTTATTCCCAGCCCCAGCAGCGGCAAGAGTTCGTTGCTCTCCGGCACGCCGTAGTTGAAGATGACAAAGCCGCCCGTGCCGTGGCGCCGGGTGACGTTGATCTGCTCGATCAGGCGGTCCACGCCAAAATGCGACGAGGAAGCGCTGACGCCGATGCCCGGATAGCACGGGGTGCGGCCAGCCCACTGGACCTGCCGGGCGACCATGTTCTCGAAGCTCCGGCTGCTGGGCGTATAATCCATCGGGCAGACAAAGTCCACGTAGCCCTTTTCGCACCAGAGTCGCCAGTCCTGGCCGACGCCATCGCGGTCAACTGGCCAGTTGGGAAAGACCGCCGCCGAGAGCTTGATTTTTGGTCTGATGGCCCGGGCCTGTTGGCTGACGGCTTTCACGACGGCGGTGATGTTGGCGCGCCGCCAGTCCAGCCATTGCCGGCGGAACGGGCCGCCGGCCAGCACGTCTTTGGGCCAGTCCTGGGCGGTCGCGCCCAGCGAGCGCTCGAACCGGGCCTTGCAGCCGGCGCAGAAACAGTGGTCCGCGTCCGGGTAACGGATGTAATCAAAGTGGAGGCCGTCCACGTCGTAATTGCGGGCCAGCTCGATTAGGGAGTCGAGTTCCAGCTTCTGGTTTTCGGGGTGCGAGGGGCAAAGCCACCGTTCTTCCTTGCCTTGCGAGTCGGCCTGGAGCCGGCCTTCGCGGCGCAGGCGCCCGATGAATTGCTGCGGGGCCGCCGACCCCAGGTTCCAGTTTACCTTCCAGACGTGCATCTGGAGGCCGTGCTTGCGGCAGGCAGCCAGGCACTGGGCGACCTGGTCGCCGCGGTTCGTCACGGCTGGCGCCACCGGCAGGACCTGGCTGGGATAGAACGCCGCGCCGCCCCACAGCAGGTTGGGCAGAATGGCGGTAAAGCCGTTTTGCGCCAGCCGCTGCACAGCCTCGTCCCAGTCCAGGCCCTGCACGCCGAAGGCGCTATGACACCAGAAGGCCCGGAACTCGCCTGCCAGGGGCTGTTGCGCCAGGCAAAAGGCCTCCTTGACCCGCTGGCTGGCGGCGGCGGATGCTTCGATGGCCTGGGCGAATTTCTGTTGGGCCGCCAGCCGCAAGGCTGATTGGCGGAGCTGGGCGGCGTCTGCCAGCGCCGCGGCCACCTCTGCCCTTGAGGGGTTCAGGCGGGCAATCTGTTCGACTGCCTGGCTATAGGTCTTAAAACCGCCGATGGTCCCAATGCGGCCAATCTCAGCCTCGGCGGCCTGCCGCCAAAGCTCGGGCGCCAGGAAGCCGGCCATGGCCAGGAGCAGGCGCCGTTTGTTGGCCGCGTCGTCCGGGAGCAGGACATGGGTCATCACCAGGCAGTTGGTCGTGGCCACCACCGCCGCATGGCCTGTGGGCTGGCCCTGCTGGTCCAGCCACTCGCCCAGAACGCGGCCTTGGCCGGGCACCGGCTGGACGGCGCTGATGTTCCACGACTGCTGGCCCACCAGGGGCGGGGCGCCGGGCAAGGCCCCCTCCTTGAGGCGGATGGCCGAGAAGTAGCCTGCGTAGGGCGCTGGGACATGCCGGGCGCTCTCGATTCTCAGGACCGGCCAAAGCCTTTCCGGGACGGCGTAAAAGGCGAGCAATTTGCCGCCACTGTTGAGGTAGGCAATCAATTCGTCCGCCGCTCGGTCGGGCATGGAGGGGTTATGCGGCAAGACGACGAGCCTGGCCTGTTTCAACCGTGCGGCGCTTACGTCCAGGTCGCTGATGAGTGCGCAGCCGATGCCCAGGGCCTGAAACTGCCGGGCCACTGCCTCCGCAGACTGCTCGACGCTGCGCCTTTCCTCGGGCGAGCGCTGCGCCGCGGACTCGGCCCGCAAGATGGCCACCGCCGCATCAGCCCCCAGCAGGCCGATGGGCCGAATGTCACTCAGGAAGAACTCGGTGTTCGCATCCTGCCCTCGCCAGGCCGAGAGGCGGATCGTCTTGATCTGGCCCCAACCGGCGGGTTTGCCTTCAACCGTGGTCTCGGTCTTGTCAATCTTGATGGTATTCCAATCCGTCGAAGACTCCGGGTAAAACGTTGCGTGATACCAGCCTTCACCGCTTTGGAAGTAAATGCTGAAAGACGACACCGGCGAGGCCTCGGCGCAGCGGAGCTTGAACTCGACGCCCCGGGCGGAAGCCAGGTCCAGCTTCACCGCCCGGTCCCAAGAGGCCCGCTCAATCTTCGTGTCGGCAAAATTACAGGCCAGGCGCAGGACCTTGCGGCCGTCCACCATCGCCACCGCCGCCGGCGCGGTCGCGCCCATTGGCTGCCAAGCCGCTTGGGCGGCGGCCGCGTTCGGGTACTGGCAGTCGTCAATTGTGCTCGCGTCGGCTGGCAACTGCGCTCGGGCGCACGGTCTGAGGCCAAGAAACCACAGCGCCAGAACCAGGGCGGTTCCAGTTAATGGAACTGGTATCCTTGAAGGGACTCGGCCCGGGCGCGAATTCTTTGGGGCGGCGCCAGGGAGATTCGAGCCGGCAGTTGCGCTTGTTTGCATCATGGCCACGAGCCTGCGCCAGGCAGCCCCAAAAATCAATGCCACGGTGGAATCCACCGGGCCGCCCCTGCACGCTGCCCCCTGAGCGGGAGCCAGCCCCGGACGCGCGAAACACAATAGACCGCAACAGCAAGCCACGCGTTGAGCCTTGGGACGAAAACAAACGTGCAAGTGCCCCTCGATCACCGGCGTCCAAGCTCCATTACGAGATGATGGCACAGAAAGTCTTTTGGGTAAGGTTTCCCTTGCGGCACTTCCCGTTTGTGGGTTGAAGTGCGGTGATTCCGCGCAGAGAAGATCGGATGCGGAAATAACAATTGGCCGAGGTGCGCGGTGATACCATCGAACACGACGCGGGGATTTCCTGATAACAAATATCCGATCAGTGCGCCTTCGTGCGAGAACGGCGCGGCTTTGCATTTGAGGTATTTGTCGTCCAAATCGCGCAAGTAACGAGCGAGCCTCCTATCCGTCTTGAGAACCTTGGCTTCAATTGGCCAAATCATGGAGTAATCGCCGCCACGCATGACGAAGCCGAAATCATAAGCCTTGGATCGGGCGGGAGCAGGCTCGCGACTTTCGAACTCCGGCATTTCAGGATGCAGGATGAAAGGCTCATCGCCTGTTTGACGTTCTTGGATTTTCAAACTGTGATAGGCCGTCAGACTCCTCTCGATCTCGTCCTCCGCCGCCGACCACTTGACTGTGCTCAAAACGCCCGCGCCGAGATCGTCGTAAGCCGCCCAAACTCGCCGGAGGATGACAACGCCGGCGTCACTCGGCCAGGCTCTGAGCGAGTCGAAAGAAGCGTCTTTGGGCCACCGCTGCTCGCTTATCGTTTGCCGCCGTCTCATGCGCGCATTTCACTTCCACTCCGCCCGCATGATTTCTGCGGCCACCTCGTCGGCATCGCGCATCGCCATTGAACGCGTCCACTGACGGCGCTGGTCGGGCTTGATTAGGAACACGCTTGCGACTCTGCCGCTGGGTGTCGGGTGCGGGGCGTAGATGCGAGCGCTCCGCTCAAAGTAGAATCCAGCCCCCTTATCCGGCGCCTTCATGCAATCGGCGTAAAGCTTGGCCAGCCTTTGCAGTAAGGCATCCGATTCGACCGGTTCAACCTGCACAGGCTTTCTGCCCGGCCAATGCAAATGGATCGCCAGCAGGCGGACGGGGAGACGTTCGGACGAGGGTTCTTGAAAAATGGTGGCACAGAGCGCTTTTTCGCCGCCGAAGCCCGCCTTCAAAACGCGGAGGAACTGTTCGGCGTATTGTCGCAAGTCAACTTCAGCGGCCGCGTTTTGCCCTTGAGGCTCTCGCACCGTCGGTTGGCGGCCCGGGGAGCGCGCGTCACCCTTGAAGTCGGGAAGCGTAAACCCGAACAGGTCTTCGATCAGGGCCCATTCGCTCTCTTTGAAATTGAAAAATCCACGGACACGCGCGTCCACGTCTTCGAGATTCTTGATTCCGTCCAGCAAGCTGGGAGAAGGCGCCGGTAGCGGGAGGCGCCGAAGTTCATCTTCCAACGGTTGCGGAATAAACGCGGCAAACCTTCCGCTCGTTAGCAACTGGTAATACGTTGCCCATTTGCTGTTCTGTGCAAGCCACGCGGCTTCAAGAATGTCGCCACGCTCTGCCGGTGCGTGGACACTGACGTAACTGTCGGAGCACAACACTCCTTCGGTCTCCGGCGATGCATCCACAAGAGCTGCTTGGAAACGGCCCTGCGCTTCGAGCCAACTTTGCTTGATAATTAACTGCGGCGAGCGAAAGATTTGCGGCGTGCGCGGACGTTCTGCCATGGGGTTTTCGTTTTTCGGCAGCCTGTCTGGCAGTAGGTGCAGAAATGTTCCACTGGGGAAGCCCTTGGTTTCCAGTATCCGTCTGTGGAGAAGCCATGCATGACGCTTCTGGTCGGTTCCTCGAATAATGCCTTCACCAGTGTGGATCCTCCTCTCGACTCTGTACTTTTCGAGATTTGGATTTCTGCTCAGGCGTCTCAGTAATTCCAAGTCCCGCCAACTTCCCCAAGCCAGCGCCGTCCACACGAACGGATCATTGGCGGCGTCGCGGACCGGCACTGCATGAATGTCCTGTGGCTCGATGATCACACGATACCCGTCTTCACTCGTCTTCAGTGGTTTTGGGCAGATGTATTCGAGTTTGGCATCGGCAGAAGGTCTTTCGTTCCTGAACATCAGCAGGCAGGCAGGCCCAACCGCATCGTTGAACAACTCGAAGCGCAATGCAGAGAGGTTGACGATTTCCTCGACGGTGACTGACTCGAACAGTTTCCGGCGTGCCTCGAGCGCTGGCCTTGAGCGGTTGAACAGTAATACCGTAGCTGGCTGAAGCATCGCAACTGTTCCGCCGGCCTTTGCCAACTTAGCCGCCTTGGCTGGAAATACGGGGCCGATATCGCCGTACGTAACAGGCCATTGGTGTTTGCTAGCCCACACAGACGCACTGCGGCTTCTCTTGATTGAGTTTTTACCCCACGGCGCATTTCCCAGAATTAGGTCAAACGAACCGGCATCCTGTTCGGTGCGGAAACCCGTTTCGGTTTCCAGAAAGAAATCCTTCGAGACGAGGTGCCAATCGCGTAGGCGCGGAAAAACGACCTGCTTCCAGTAGTGCCGGGGGTCTATTGCGTCGCACATTGCGAGATAGAGGCTGAAAGAGGCGACCCGAACCGCATCCCGATTAATATCCACTCCGAACAGATTGTTTTCGAGGATCGGCTTGAGGTCAGAAACCTTTGGCGCCTTGCCATGATTTGCTTTTCTCCAGCGATAGATGAGCCGTTGGAACGCCTTCACCAGGAAAATCCCCGAGCCGCACGCCGGATCCAGAACCTTCAAGTTCCATTCCTCGCTCTCCCACGGCAGCACATCATCCAAAACGAAATCCACCAAGTGCGCGGGCGTGTAATAGGCTTTGTCTCGATCGGCGTCCTCACTGACGAACTGCTCATAAACGCTGCTAATGAAATCAAGCGGAATGGTGTTGAAAGAGTACTCACGCCAGAGGGTTGTCTGGCGGTTCTCCATTTGCATCCGACCTGAAACGAAGTCAGCGAGCAAGTCCAAGTGCCTTTTCTGGACCTGGGCCTTTTCTTCTTCCCATTCGCGCTCCCTGGCCGCAGCCGAGGCTCCTTTCCCGGGAAAGAGATCGCCGTTGAATCGTCCGTTCAGCCATAGGAATAGCGCGTACGTGTCATCGCGGTCGGTCAGAATTGATTCGACGTTCGCGTGGGTGCGTGACAACTGTCCCTGCAAACGGCTGCGCATCAGGGCCTCATCGAGGAACGGCTTGCCCTGTTTATCCTGCCGGTGAAACAGGAATTGAACAAATATCAACCGCGCCAGCAAGTCGTGGCAGACATCCTTCGGCAGGTTTGCATCCAGCAACGCCTTCCGGACATGACGAAGGTTCGCCAGGAGCAGCGCGTCGGCTCGTTCCTCCGGTCGAAACTGGTCCGTGTGCTGGCGGAAGAATTCGCCGGAAACGAGGTTCACCCAATGAAGCGCGCTGGCGGCCGTCTGTGAGAGAGACGGGAAATCTGGCTGCCCACCGACAGCGCCGGAATCGTCGAAGACAAGCTTCGTTTGGACGTCTGCCGTCGGTGGTTTGCAGCATGTCCAGGCACGAAGGCGGTCCCGTTCGGCTGTAATCAGCAGGCGTGTCCGGCAGAAATTCCACGCAAGCTTGTGAGCCAACCGAAACACCTGATCTGAGGGAGGGCTGCTGAATTCGCAAACGACTGCCAAGGGGGCCTCGGTGCTGGCCGTGTCGGGTGAAGGAGACAATACGCCAACCTCAACTAAGGCCCCTTCGCGTCTGAGCGGAAGGCCGATTTTCTCCCGGGCCAATTCGGCCAAAACGCGGTTCCCTCCGCCTGAAGGTTTGATCACCTGTCGGCGGTCTGGCCAGCCTAGCTGTCGAGATGCTTGTTCCAGCAGCATGAGCGGATCCAGCTTAAGCCAAAGCGCTCCAGGTCGGCAAGCTCGGGATTATTCAGCAACCGCGCGGCCGTCGAGAGCGCGTAATAGTCTGGCGCCCACCCCAGTCACGGGGGTTTTCTCTTCTGGCAACTCGGGCGCCGCCGGAACTTTCCCGTGGGAGTGTTTCGATGTAGGGCTGCCTGGGCTCGTCCGGTGTTTTTGGAAAGCGAAAAGGGGTCGCATCTTATACTTTTCTACATTTGCTTTTGAACGGTGGCTATTTTCTGACGCAATGGTGCTGGGGCGAGGCTGCTGGCGAGGCACACCCCACCCGGGGGCTCAATTGCACGGCTCCTGACACCCCGTCCTCCGCCTTCCATCCTCCGCGGCGCTATGCCGCTTGCCCGCCCGGAGAATTGCTCTATGCTGCCGGGGTATGAAACATCATTTTGCCCTCCGAGTGCCTGTTTGCGCGGCGGCTCTGTGCGGGGCGCTGGGGAGCCTCACCGGCAACGTCCGGGCAGTGGCCGCAGAGCAGCCCTTTCGTCCGCCGGCGGTGCCGCTGGTGACGAGCGACCCGTACCTGAGCATCTGGTCCGAAGCCGACCATCTGAGCGATGATGCGACCCGGCACTGGACCCGCCGGGAGCATTCCCTGGTCAGCCTGGTGCGCGTGGACGGAGCGGTGTGCCGGCTCATGGGCAGGAATCCCGCCGAGGCGCCCGCAATGCCGCAAGCCAGGTTGCAGGTGCTCCCGACCCGCACGGTCTATGATTTCGACGACGGCCATATTCATTGCACGCTGACCTTCCTGCGGCCCGCGCTGCCGGACGACCTGGAGGCGCTGGCCCTGCCGCTTACTTATCTGACCTGGGAGGTGCGTTCGGTCGATGGGAAGGAACACGTAGTTTCCCTGTACGACAGCACCAGTTCGCAACTGGCCGTGAACCGGCCGGAGGAAAAAGTGGAGTGGGCGCGCGAGCGGGCGGGCAAACTGGCGGCGCTCCGGGCGGGCACGGTCGAGCAAGCCATCCTGGGGTCATGCGGCGACGACCATCGGATCAACTGGGGTTATGTCTATGCCGCCGCGCAGGCGCAAGGGGCCCGGGCCGTGATTGGCGCGGACCGCGAGCTGGCCGGGGCCTTTGCGGCCAACCGCGAACTGCCGGCGCAAGACGACACGCGGATGCCCCGGGCGGCCAACGACGAGCAGCCGGTCCTGGCGTTTGTCTTTGACCTGGGGGCGGTCGGCGCGAAACCCGTCTCCCGCCAGGTGATCGTGGCCTACGATGAGGTCTATGCCATCCGGTATTTTGGCCAGAAGCTGCGGCCCTATTGGCGGCGCCACGGCGCCAGCGCCGTCCAGATGCTGCAAAAGGCGGCGGAGGATTACCCGCGCCTGGCGGCGCGCTGCGCGGAGTTCGACGCGCAACTGCTGGCCGACGCCCGGCGGGTGGGCGGCGAGAATTACGCCCAGCTCTGCGCGCTGGCTCATCGCCAGAGCCTGGCCGCCTGCGGCCTGGCGGCCGACCGGAACCAGCAGCCGCTCTTTTTCACCAAGGAAAACACCAGCAACGGCGATATTGCCACGGTGGACGTGATCTTCCCCATGGCGCCGCAGCTTATCCTGCTGAGTCCCACGTTGGCCAAGGCCTCGATTGTGCCCATCCTCAGTTACGCCTCCTCCTGGCACTGGAAGTTCCCCAATGCCCCCCATGATTTGGGGACCTACCCGATTGCGCGGGGCACCGACGATGGCGGCGAAGGCATGCCGGTCGAAGAGAGCGGCAACATGCTGCTCCTCTGCGATGCGATTGCGCAAGCGGACGGCAATGCCCGCTTCGTTTCGCCCTGGTGGCCCAAGCTCACCCAATGGGCGGAATACCTCGAACAGTACGGCCTCGACCCGGAGAACCAGTTGTGCACGGACGATTTCATGGGGCACCTGGCGCACAACGCCAACCTCTCGGTCAAGGCGATCCTGGGCCTGGCGGCCTACGGCGATTTGTGCCGGCTGCGGGGCGAGAGCGCCAAGGCCCAAAAATACCGGCAACTGGCCCGGGCCGATGCGGAGCACTGGTTGAAAGTGGCGGCCGAGGGCGATCACTATCGCCTGGCTTTCGACAAACCCAATACCTGGAGCCAGAAATATAACCTGGTTTGGGACCGGATTCTGGGCCTGAACATCTTTCCCGCGGCAGTGGCCCAAAAGGAGGTCGCCCACTACAAGGGCGTGAGGCAGCGCTACGGCGTGCCGCTGGACTCGCGGACCCGGCTCACCAAGACCGATTGGGAACTGTGGAGCGCGACACTGGCGGAAAGCCAGGCCGATTTTGAGGCGCTGATCGCCCCCATCTACGATTATCTCAACGAGACCACCGCGCGCGACCCGCTCGCCGATTCTTACGAGACCGACAAAGTGCACAGCGGCGGGATGCACGCGCGCCCGGTGGTCGGCGGCCTTTTCGTCAAGCTATTGGCCGAGCACGCCCTGTGGCAGAAGTGGTCCCGGCGCGACCACGCCAAAGTCGGCCACTGGGCGGCGCTGCCCGAACCGCCGCAGGTGCTCGAGGTGGTGGCCACGTCCAAACAGACCCCGGCGACCTGGAGTTACACGACCGAGAAACCGGGCGAGGGCTGGACCAGGCCCGATTTTAATTGCAGCCAGTGGAAGCAAGGCCCCGCTGGTTTCGGGACCGAGGGCACTCCCGGCGCGGTCGTCCGGACCACTTGGAACTCGGCCGATATCTGGCTGCGGCGCGAACTCACCCTCCCGGCGGGCAGTTATGCCAATCTCCAGTTCTACGTTTATCATGACGAGGACGTTGAGATTTACGTCAACGGCGTCCTGGGGGCCTCGGAAGGCGGGTTCGTGACCAGTTACGTGCCGCTGGAAATCCGGCCGGCGGCCCGAGCCCTGCTCAAGCCCGGCGCCAAGGTCACGCTGGCCGTGCATTGCCACCAGACCGTAGGGGGACAAAACGTCGACGTCGGCCTGGTAAACGTGGTCGAGCGATAGCGGCGCGCAGAAGTCCCGCTCGGCGGGAACCGAAGACGAATGTTGCAGCCGACGTCAGTCGGCTCTGATCTTCCCGAAGACGAACAGTGCGCCCACCAACGTCGGCGGCCACCCGCATAGTTACCAAACATTTTGGCGCAGACTCCACGCTCGACCCGAGCGATCAGGTCTCAGAATTTACTTTTGCCCGAGCCCTAAAAAGTGCTCCTGGCGCAGCCAGGGCGGCGTCGCCCGAGGCCTCGGGATTGCCGGCGCGCTGCCGCGCCCCCAGGCCGCGGCGCTTCACGGGTCCATAATGTTCTCTTCGGCCCAATCCACGGCGCCTCCAGCCTCCAGCCTGTCACGGGTCGAGGATGGTTTCTTTTGCCCAATCTACCGGCCAGACAACCTCCGTATGCGGCAGATTGTCGTTATTCCAGCGCTTGCGCCAGGTGAAGTTCTTCACATCGGGGTTAACCACGTCGTGACGCCTGGCGCCCATGGCATGGGCGTCGCAAAAGAGGAGGTCGGTCTGGCGGTTGTGGCGATTGGAGGGCCATTGATCCTGCTGGGTGGGGTCGAGATTGGCGGGCCACTCCCCCGGCATGTCCACGCTGGGGTTGGCGTAAGCCCGAGCGTCGCCCAACATGATCATGTCCACAGGGGCTCTGACCATGGAATCGCCCACGACCTTGTTTGGTTTCGAGTCTCGAATACCGCCGTTGATGTCCCCGCCCAGGCCAAGTTCCGGGACGTGACCAAGGTCCAGGCCCCAGTCGTTATAGGCCAGGGAGAAGCGGGAATTGAGGGTGATGCCATAAGGGTCCCACTTGCCGTCCGGCCCGGTGGCGCCCAGGGTCTTGTTGTAGTTGGTGTTCCAGGCGGCGTCGGCGCGGGCGGCCGGGCACCAGAACGCGTCCCGGTTGTTGCCCATCACGGTCAGCAGCCGGGTCGGCCAGACGGCATAAACGGACGGCGACACCGAGTAGCAGCCCGGATAGGCCTTGAAATCGTTGAGATACATGATCAGGCCAATGCCCACCTGCCGGAGGTTATTGAGGCAACCGGTCTGCTTGGCCCTGATCTTGGCCTTGGTCAGCGCCGGCAGGAGCATGGCTGCCAGAATGGCGATGATGGCGATGACCACCAGCAGTTCGATGAGGGTAAAGGCGGAAGCGTGGCGGCCAAGCCGGGTCCGCTGCCGGTTCCCTGGGCGAGTTGGGCTTTTCATTTTCGGTCTTTCTTTCCTGGCAACCTGGAGAGATTAGGCGCCATGCCCGGCGCCATGTCAATTGCCAAATTGCGTGAGCGTATTTAGGAAACGGCGCGCTTAGCGCCCGTGCAAAAACAACTTCGGTGCTTTGGGCGTAATTCTAACAAAGTGCCTTCGCCTGGCGTCCAGAGCGTGGAGTCCCGATTCGGAATCGGGATAGAGCGTGAGGGCATTCCCGATTCGGAATCGGGACCACGCTTCACGCTCTCACGCTTCACGCTCCACCCAAGCAGCCAGATCTCGGAATTTATTCTTGCACGAGCCCTTAGCCCAGGGCCTGCGCGGTGGCTTGGATCAACTCCCAGGCGCGCCGCACATGGCGGGCCTCGGTGCGGGTCTGGCCCACGCAGAAGCGCAAGGTGTAGCGGCCGTTCAAGACGGTGTGGGTCAGATAGAGGTTGCCGCCCTGGTTGAGACGTTCCAGCAGGCGGCGGTTGCGGTCGTCGCCGGCGCGGTGGGCAAAGCAAACGAGGTTCAGCGGCGCCGGGGCGACGAGCTGGAAATCGTGCGAGGCCTCGATCCAGCGGGCGAATTGCTGGGCCAGTTCGATATGACGGCGGATATGATGTTGCAGGCCTTGGACGCCGTAGTGGCGGATGACAAACCAGAGCTTGAGGGCGCGGAAGCGGCGGCCCAGGGGGACCTGCCAGTCGCGGTAATCGATCACGGCGCCCGACTCGGTCGGCTGGTTGCGGAGGTATTCCGGCAGGACGCCCAGGCTCTGGATGAGCGCCGCCCGGTCGGCCACATAAAAGCAGTCGCAGTCGAAATTGGTGAACATCCACTTGTGGGGATTGAAGGCGTAGGAATCCGCCAGTTCCAGTCCTTGCAGCAGGTGGCGGTATTCGGGGCACAGGGCGGCCGTGCCGGACATGGCGCCATCCACGTGGAGCCACAGCCCCTGCTGGCGGCAGAGCCGGCCCAAGTCCGGCAGCGGGTCAAAGCCGTTGGAGGAAGTGGTGCCGGCCGTGGCCGAGACAAAACAGGGCTGCAGGCCGGCCTCGCGGTCTCGGGCTATCTGACGCGCCAAGGCCTGGGGGCGCATCGCGCAATGCTCGTCCACTTCGATGAGCCGCAGGTTCTGGCGGCCCAAGCCGGCGATTCTCACGGCTTTCTCGACCGAGGAATGGGCGTGCGTGGAGGTGTAGGCCACCAACCGGCCGTGGCAGCCGGATTCGTTGGTCTGAAAGCCGGTGGCGCGCTCGCGGGCGGCCAGCAGCGCGCAGAGCACGGCGCTGGAAGCGCTGTCCTGGATCACGCCGCCGCCCGGCCCGCACGATTTGAAGCTGGCTGGCAGCCCGGTCATGTCCGCCATCCAATCCAACACGTGCGTCTCGAGTTCGGTGCAGGCGGGGCTGGTGGCCCACAACATCCCCTGCACCCCCAGGCCGGCGGAGAGCAACTCGCCCAGGATCGACGGACCGGAATTGTTGGCCGGAAAGAAGGCGAAAAAATTCGGGGATTGCCAGTGCGTGATGCCGGGCAGAATCAGCCGGTCCACGTCCGCCAGGATGGCCGCGAAGGGCTCGCCGCGCAACGGCGGTTGGGCCGGCAGCGAGGCGCGGATTTGTCCCGGCGCGACCGGCGAGAGGACCGGCAGCGATTCGACTCGCTTTTCGTAGTCCGCAATCCAATCGATCACCGCGTAACCCCAGCGGCGGAACTCGTCCGGGGTCATGTGGAAACTGGATGTGTTTTCCATGCCCAGAGAATAGGCCAGAGACGGAAAAATGCGAGCGTGGGGTAATTCTTGTTACTGAAATTCCCCATGAGGATTGAAAAACCCTGTGGAGGCGGCATAATGATAAGCTGAAGAATGTCCGACTTGACTTCCAGCGAGCAGAGACAGAACGAGCGGCGGTATGCGACCGGGGAACTTGTGCGGCGGCTGCTGGCGCTGGCGTGGCAATTCCGGGGCGATTGCCTGCGCTCGGTGGTGCTGAGCCTGGCGCTGCTGCTGCTGGGCTTGTCCGGCTTGCAAATGCTGGGCGTGGTGGTGGATGTCATCCGGCACGCGCTGGATGCCGCGCAACGCGCGCCGGTCTATCCGCTGGGCTGGAGGCCGCCGGCAACCTGGACACCCTTGCAGGCGGTGACGGTGTTGTCAGTGGCGATTGTGGCCCTGGCACTGGTGCGCGCCCTGCTCACCTACCAGTACAACATGGTGACCGCGCGGTTGACGCAGGGCAAGATCGTGCCCGACTTGCGAGCCCGGCTCTACGCCCGGCTCCAGCGGCTGAGTTTCCGGTTTTTCGATGTCCACGGCTCGAGCTCGATTTTCAATCGCGTCACGGGGGACGTGCAGAACACGCGGCTGTTCGTGGACGGCGTGGTGCTGCAAGGGATTAACATGCTGCTCACGCTGGGGGCCTACTTCGTGTTCATGTGGCGGATTCATGCGGGGCTGACGGTGGCCTGCCTGTCCGTCACGATCGGGCTGTGGTGGGTGACGCATTATTACTCGGGGCGGCTGCGGCCGGGCTACCTGCGCAACCGCGAGTTGTACGACGACCTGGTGCTGCTGTTCAGCGAGAGCGTGCGGGGCATGCAGACGGTCAAGGGTTTTGCGGCGGAGCCGCACCAGGTGCGGCGTTTCGAGGACGCCAACCAGCGGGTCTCGGACCAGCAGAAGCGGATTTTCTTCGATCTGTCGGTGTTCACGCCGGTCACGCAGTTGCTGTCGCAGTTGAGCCTGGTGATCCTGTTTGCCTACGGCGGATGGCTTTATGTGCAGGGCCGCCTGGCGCTGGGCAGCGGGTTGGTGGTGTTTGCCGGCCTGCTGCAGCAATTCAACGGGCAGGTGGCCAACCTCACCACCATCGCCAACTCGGTGCAACAAAGCTTCACCGCCGCCCGGCGCGTCTTCGAGGTGCTGGACACGCCGGCGGAGGTGCAGAACCAGCCGGGGGCGCTCGTGCCGGGCCGGCTCAGCGGCCGGATTGTTTTCGACCACGTCACTTTCGGTTACACGCCGCAGAGCAGCGTGCTGCGGGAGGTCTCGTTCGCGGCGGCGCCAGGACAGGTGATCGGCATTTTCGGCCTGAGCGGGGCGGGCAAGAGTACGTTGCTGGGGCTGGTGCCGCGATTTTATGATCCGCTGCGCGGACGCATCCTGGCGGACGGCCAGGACCTGCGGAAACTCGACCTGGATGCCTATCGCCGGCAGATCGGCATTGTGTACCAGGAGAGTTTCCTGTTCTCGAACACGGTGGCGGCCAACATCGCGTTTGGCAGCCCGCAGGCCACGCAGCCCCAAATCGAGCAGGCGGCCCGGGTGGCCTCGGCGCACGATTTCATCCTGGCGCTGCCGCAGGGCTACGAGACGGTGCTGGGCGAAGCGGGGGCGGACCTTTCCGGGGGCCAGCGCCAGCGGCTGGCGCTGGCGCGGGCCTTGCTGCTGCAACCGCCGATCCTGATCCTGGATGACCCGACGGCCTCGGTCGATCCGAAAACCGAGCATGAAATCCTCTCGGCGCTGCGGCAGGCGATGGCGGGCCGGACGACCTTTGTCGTGGCCAACCGGCTGAGTCTCCTGCGCCGGGCTGACGTCATCCTGATCCTGGAAAAGGGCCGCCTCATTCAAACGGGCACCCATGAAGAACTCGTGCGGGCGCCCGGCCCCTACCGTGAAACGGCGCTGCTCCAGCTCATGGATTTGGAAGAGGAACGCGAGCCGGTGCTGACAGGAGCATTTTGACAGGTTTTTTTTGACGGGATTAACCGGATGAACAGGATTTTGAAGAACCGAGGCGGGGTGCCTGTAAAAACCCAGGAGGCCTCGAGCCTCGCCAGTGCGCGGGAGGCGATTACCTATTTCCGACCGATGGAAGAGCGGGAGGCGGACCGGGCGCCGCTGAGCGCGAAGCTCATCCGCCGCGTGTTCACTTACACGCGCCCATACGCCGCGCGGCGCAACTGGCTGTTCGCCCTCACGTTTGCCCGGGGCCTGCAACTGCCGGCGCTGGCGTGGCTGATCGGCCAGACGATCAACGGCCCGATTGCCGGCCAGGACCTGCGGAGCATTTACCTGCACGCCGGCGTCTATCTGGGGCTGGTGCTGCTCATGGTGGCGACGCTGCACCTGCGTCAGCGGTTGGCCCTCGAACTGGGCGAGGCCGTCGCCCACGACATGCGCTCGGAACTGTTCCGCAAGCTGACCACGCTGCCGATGTCGTTCTTCCACAAGACCAAATTCGGCCGCATCATCAGCCGGCTGACCTCGGACATCGACAGCGTGCGCGTGGCGGTGCAGGACGTGGCGTTCGTGGTGACGATCCAGGCGGTGCAAATGGCGGTGGCGGCCCTGCTGATGGTGTGGTACAACTGGAAGCTCTTTTCGCTGATGCTGACGCTGGCGCCGGTGATTTGGGTGGTCAACAACCGCTACCGCCGGGAAGTCAGCCGCCAGTTGCGCAAACTCCAGGAGACCTGGAACCGCCTGACCTCGACCCTGGCTGAATCGGTGGGCGGCATCCGGGTCACGCAGGCCTTCGTGCGCCAGGAGATCAACGCCGGGTTCTTCCGCAAGCTGGTGAATTTGCACGGGGAAAACAACGTGGGCGTGGCGCGGGCCTCGGCGGTGTTCATACCGCTGCTCCAGATGAAGAGCCAACTGTTTCTGGGCGCCACGGCGCTGCTCAGCGGCTACGGCGCGCTCCGCTGGCAAGGCTGGCTGCACATGGAGGTGGGCGACCTGGTCATGTTCTTTTTCCTGGCCAACTTCTTCTTCGACCCCGTCCAGGTCATCGGCAACCAGTATAACCAGGCCCTGGCGGCCATGGCCGGGGCCGAACGTTTCTTCCGGCTCATCGATCTCCCACCGGAGTGGCAGGATGCGCCCACCGCCCGGCCACTGCCGGCCATTGGCGGACGGGTCGAGTTCCAGGACGTCGCCTTCGCCTACGAGCCGGGGCGGCCCGTGCTGGCCGACATCGGGTTCGTGGCCGAACCGGGGCAAACCGTCGCCCTGGTCGGTCCCACCGGCAGCGGCAAGACCACCCTGGTGGGCCTGCTCCAGAAGTTTTACCTCCCGACCCGCGGCCGGGTGCGGGTGGACGGGCACGACCTCCGCGAGGTGACCAGCACTTCGCTTCACGCCCAGATGGGCACCGTCCAGCAAAACAACTTCCTCTTTGCCGGCTCGGTCAGCGATAACATCCGCTTCGCGCGGCCGGGCGCGAGCGAGGCGGCGGTGCGGGCCACCTTGCGGGCGCTGGATTGCCTGGAGCTGGTGGAGGGGCTGCCGCGCGGCCTGGAGACCCAGGTGGGCGAAAAGAGCGCGGCGCTCTCGCTCGGCCAGCGGCAATTGATCTGTTTCGCCCGCGCGCTGCTGGCCGACCCGCGCATCGTGGTGCTGGACGAAGCGACCAGCGCCATCGATAGCGTCACTGAGGCGCGCCTGCAACGGGCGTTGGCAGTGCTGCTGCGCGGGCGCACGGCTTTTGTCGTCGCCCATCGCCTGAGCACGATTCGCAACGCCGACCTGGTGCTGGTGCTGGACCAGGGCCGCATCGTCGAGCGCGGCACGCACGAAACCCTGCTCGAGGCCGGGGGCGTCTATGCCCGTCTCCACGAAGAGTTCATAAGCGGGGGCATGGAGGCGTTAAAACATTGACGCCAGACGGCGTTAAAAAATCGTGACTCTCCAGGTAGCAGCCGACGTTAGTCGGCTCATTATCCGTCTTCAGGAAGATCGGCGCCGACTGACCTCGGCGGCTGCGTCTCGTATGGGGCGGGTGCCCGGTTACATGCAGCGTTCGAGCGCCTTCCCGCCTGAATAGTTGCGAAAAATCTTCGCCCGCCGCTGAAATTCTGCCAAATAGTAAGCTATGAGACAGTCCCGACTCCTGGGCCAGACGCTGCGCGAGGCGCCGAAGGACGCGCAAACCGCCGCCCACGCCCTGATGCTGCGGGCCGGCTGCATCCAGCAACTCTGCGCCGGCGTTTATGTCTATCTGCCCCTGCTCCACCGCACGCTGGCCAGGCTCTCGGAAATCGTGCGCCAGGAGATGGAGGCCGCCGGGGCCGTCGAGTTGCTCATGCCCGCCCTCCAGCCGCGTGAGCTCTGGGAGGAATCCGGCCGCTGGGAACGCTACACGGCCGTGGACGGCATCATGTTTGCGTTCGCCGATCGCCGCGGGGCCACCGTCTGCCTGGGGCCGACGCACGAGGAGGTCATCACCGACATTCTGCGCCGCGAGATCAAGTCCTACAAGGACCTGCCCAAGTGCGCCTTCCAGATTCAAACCAAGTTCCGGGACGAAATCCGGCCGCGTTTCGGCCTGATGCGCGCCCGCGAGTTCATCATGAAAGACGCCTACAGTTTCGACGCGGACGAGGCCGGACTGGAGGCGGCTTACGACGGGATGCGGCGGGCCTATCACCGGATTTGCGAGCGCATCGGGTTCCGCTACCGCGCGGTCGAGGCGGACCCCGGCGCCATCGGCGGCAGCGGCAGCCAGGAATTCATGGTCCTGGCCGACACCGGAGAGGACACGCTCCTGTTCTGCGAGGGCTGTGACTACGCGGCCAACCAGCAACGGGCCCAGTCCCGCTTGCAGGAATTCCCGCAGGACCCCGAGCCGAAACCGATGGCGGCCGTCCTGGGCGAGGGACTGATCGGCGTCGAAAAGCTGGCGCAGTTTCTCGACATCCCGGTCTGGAAGACTACCAAGACGCTGATCTTCCAGGCGGATGAGCGGCTAGTGGCCGTGGCGGTGCGCGGCGATTGCGAGGTGAACGAAACCAAGGTGGCCAATTTCCTCGGCTGCAAGGCCCTCCGGCTGGCGTCGGCGGAGGCCATCAGGGAACTGACCGGGGCCGAGGTGGGCTATGCCGGGCTGCTCGGGCTGCCCGCCTCCGTGCGCCTCCTGGCCGACCATTACGTGGGCCGGCGCGTCAACTTCGAATGCGGCGCCAACCAAACCAACTATCACAACATCAACGTCAATTTCGGCCGCGACCTGCCGCTGCCGGAGCTTGGGGACTTCAAGCTGGCCAAAGCGGGTGAAGGTTGCCCGCGTTGCGGGGGAAGCTTGCAGGCGGCGCGCGGCATTGAGGTCGGCCATATTTTCAAGCTCGGCACCAAGTACTCCGAGGCGATGAACTGCCGCTACCTGGACGCCCAGGGCAAAGCGCACCCGGTCATCATGGGCTGTTACGGCATCGGCATCTCGCGCATGGCCGCCGCCTGGGTCGAGCAGAGCCACGACGACAAGGGCATCATCTGGTCGCCGCAAATTGCGCCCTTCGACGCGCACCTGGTCGGGCTGAACCTGGAAGACCCGGCGGTCAGCGCCCAAGCGGAGCAGATTTACCAGCAACTCCGCCAGGCCGGCCTGGCCGTGCTCTTCGATGACCGCCCGGCCCGCGCCGGGGAGAAATTCAGCGACGCCGACCTCATCGGCATTCCCGCCCGGCTCACGACCAGCAAGCGCACCCTCCAACAGGGCAAAGTCGAGTTCAAGCTGCGCTGCCAAACCAAGGCGGAACTGGTGTCCCTCGACGAAGCCCAGGCCCGCATTCGGGCCGGGCTGCGATAAGAAAGCCGAAATCCGAAACCCGAAGGCAGGCCACCATTGCCCCGTAGTCCCGATTCCGAATCGGGAGGGTTCGACGCCGGATTGTCCTGCGGGAAGACGGCGGCGCTCGCCAGAACGCCGCTGCTTCTTTCTCATCTTCGGCTAGCCGCCTGAAGGCAGCGATTGTCGACCCTGCATCTCGAGCGCCCGCTCACCCGTTCATCGCGCCCTCTCGCGCGGCCAAACCCGCAATCTGAAATCTGAAATCTGAAATCTGAAATCCTCCGCGGGCTGAAAGCCCGACGTGCGCTCACCCACCCCCTCCTCCCCCGCCCCCCACCACTCCCGCCCCCGATTTTTTCCTGTTACATTCTGCCCGCTGGTGGAACAGAGTAGGTGGATGCAGGGTGTTTCCAGCAGCGGGGGAACGCCCGGCAGACGTTGCGATGGAACGACAGGAAGAGTTGATGGTTGAGTTTGTGGCCGCGCGCCACAGCCTGTTCGCCTTCATCCAGGGCTTCGTGCGCAACCCGCACGACTCGGAGGACATCTTCCAGGAGGTATGGGTGAGTTTCTCCCGTGCGCTGGCCGAGGGGGTTGAGATTAGGGACCAGGCCAAATGGTGCCGCGGCACGGCCCGCAACCTGGTGCTGCACTACTGGCGCGACCGGCGCAAGGAGACCGTGCCGGCGGACGAGCAGTTGCTGGACCTGGTGGAACTGGCCTTCGCCGAACAGGCGGCGCACCAGGACTACTGGCGCGCGCGCCAGGAGGCGGTGACGGAGTGCATCCAGGAACTGCCGGAGCGCGCCCAACGCCTGCTGCGGCTCAAATATGAGCAGGGACTGCCCGCCCAGGAGGTGGCCGGCCTCCTCCGGCAAACGAGCGCCGCCGTGCTGATGTCCCTTTCCCGCCTGCGCCGGGCGCTGCGGGATTGCGCGGAGAAAAAACTCCGACTGCAAGGGCTGCTGCCATGAACAGCCTCGGGCAACTCTTGGCACAATGGGCGGCCGGCGGGCTCTCCGCCGCGGAACTGGCGGAGTTGAAGCAACTGCTGGCAAAGCCCGAAACCCGCGCCGAGCTGGTTGACGATTGGCTGCTGGACGAAACCATTTATCACACGCTCCGCTCGCAGCCCGCCGAGGCGCCGGCAGCCGCCCAGGCGCGGCTGGCTCGGGCGTGGGCGCCGCCCGCGGCCAGGCCCGCCCGCGCGCCACGCCGGCTTTTCCCCTGGCTGGTTTGGCATGAGGTGCGGATTACCCTGCGCTGGCCGCTAGGCGTTGCAGCCGCCGCGTGCCTCGCCCTGGCGGGGCTCCATTTCTATTTCCAGAAAGCCGCCGTCGGCCGCCTGACCGACCTGCGCGCGCAAGTGGCCGTCGAGCGCGCCGGTCGGAAGTTGTCTGCGGGGTCGGGGCAATTGCTTTATCCGGGAGACCTCCTCCGGGTGCCGGCGGACGGAGCGGCGAGCCTGGCCTGGGGCGAGGAGCCGACCCGTCTCGACCTGGCCGCCGGGGCGGAGTTGCAACTGCTCAATCCGATGCGCGGCAAACGGCTCTCGCTCCGAACCGGCACTTTGGATGCCTCCGTCGCCCCACAGCCCCGCTGGCGCCCCATGATTATCGCCACGCCCCAGGCGGAAGCCAAAGTCGTGGGCACGCACTTCTCCCTTTCCGCCACCGCCGCCAGCACGCGAATCGAAGTCCTGGAAGGCGCGGTCCGGCTGCGCAAGCGCCGCCTGGCCGCCGTGGACGACCACCGCCAACTGACCGTCCGCGCCGGCCAGACGGCCACCGCCGCCCCGGGTGTGAAACTGGAGGCGCAGTTCCTGACCGGCTTTCTGTCCAGCGACGTCTGGACCTTGCCGTCCGACACTCCCTTTGCCGAGGCGCCCGCCCGGGGCACGTCGTTGAGCCAACCGGCCGCTGCTCCCGCCCCGCCCAATGCGGTCGAGCGGCTCCGTGGTTTCCTGGTCGCGCCGGCCTCCGGGGATTACATCTTCTGGCTGGCGACGCTCGAGGACAAGACCCCGGCCGAGCTGTGGCTCAGCACCGATGCCAAACCGGCCCACAAACGCCGCCTCGCCTACGTCATGCCGCCCGAGCCGGGCAGAGAGGGCACGGCGCCGGGGCCGCAAGGCGGGGCCCGCCCAAGGAGTGGTTCGGCCTCGCGCCTCGCGGCCGACCTGCAAAGTTCCCCGAGCCAGGAGTCCGCCCCACAAAGGCTGGTCCAAGGCCAGCGTTATTACCTGGAACTTTGGCATGAAGGAGTCGGTCCGGAGGCCGTCTATTTCGCCTGGCGTCTGCCGGGTGAAGCCGGCGGCGCCCCGCCCAAAAGAGTCGCCCTGCAGGCCCTTTGCCCGTTTATAGACAGTTCGGGGCCGGACAAAGGGACCGACGCAGTGAGGTGAGGAAATGATTAGCGATATTACTCCCCGTTCGCCGTTCGCCGTTCGCCGTTCGCCATTGATGCAGTGAGGTTAGGAAATGATTAGCGATATTACCCCGTTCAGCGCCGGCGAGTTTGCCGGCCAGGGCGGCGCCGCTTCAGGCGGCGCCGTCCAGGACAGCCCTGAATCGGTCCGCCGCCAAAGGGCAACCAGGCCTCCCCGGCCCGCGCCCGCGGAGCCGGGGCGCCGCTGGCCGGCCCGACCCGGCCCCCGGGGCCACGAACCCGCCGGGCCAGGCCCTGGCGCTCGCTTCCTGGGTCCGGCGCCCAACGGGAATGCCGTGATGGTCTCCCAGCCGCCCCCGCCGGCTGCGGACGGGCGCATCCCGACACTGCCACCAATTCCATTCTACCCGCGCGCAGCGCGGCATCCTTCCGCCCCGGAGGGGCGGCAAGATAGTAGCCCAGGGCAAGGCCCGGGGAGAGGCGCGACGCCAAAGGCGTCACTCATACCAGCCCAGGGCAAGGCCCGTCGCGCCTTGGCGGACGGGCCGCCGCCCTGGGTAAGGGCGAAAAACGGATCACCCCCCTCCCATCCCGCCCGGCGGGATGGGAGGGGGGAAGGGGGGAGGGCCTCCGCCCGCGCTCAGGGGCAGTGTCAGGATGCGCCCGCGCCCAACGGCAATGCCCTGCTGCTCTCAGGGCCGCCCCCGCCGAGCGCGGACCCCGTTGAAGCGCCCTCCAGCCTCCAGCCTCCAGCCTCCAGCCTCCAGCCTCCAGGGTTTGATACGGAGAGCGACTTCATCCTGCGCCTTTATTTGCGCGACCTCGCCAGCGGCTCGCGGCTCGGGCCGGCTCAAGCGCCCCCGGCGACCGGCACGTCCGGGGCCGACGCTGCCCGCCGCCAGCAACTGGTGGTCGGCCACTTGCCCAGGGTCGTGCGCATCGCCTTCGATTACCAGGGCTTCGGTCTCCCGCTGGGCGACCTGATCAATGAGGGCAACCTCGGCCTCATGCGGGCCGCCGAATTGTTCGACCCCGTCCGCAATGTCAGGTTCGCCTACTACGCCAGGCCCTGGGTCCGCGTGCAGATGCAGCGCGCCCTCAGCTATCAGGCCTGGCCGGTCAGCCTGCCGGCGGATTTCTACCGGCGCCATGGCCAGGTGCAAGTCGCCGAGGAGCGCCTCACCGCCAAACTCAACCGCGAACCGAACGACAGCGAATTGGCGGGCGAATGCGGGCTGGAACTGCCTGCCGTACGGCGCCTGCGTTCAACCCCGACCCCGTCTTTCGTCCCACTGGAAAGCCCCTGGCCCGGAAATGAGACCGGGCTGACGCTGGCCGAAGTGATCCCCGACGAGACCTCGCCTACGCCGGACCGGGAAGCGGCCCTGCACAGCGACCGTGAATTCGTCGAGCGCCTGATGGTCGTGCTGACTCCGGCCGAACAGCAAGTCATTCGCCTCCGCTTCGGTTTGGAGGATGGCTGCCATCGCACCCTCAAGGAAGCGGGCCAGTTGCTCGGCTATGGCCGGCAGGGAATCCACCGCCTCCAGTCCGTTGCCCTGGCAAAACTCCGCCAGCGCGCCCGCTTCCTGCAAGTGGCCCTGGCGCCGCGCCCAGCGCACAACTCCACCTCCGCCCGGTGAGGCCCGGCCCGAAGGATTGCTCCTGCCTTGCAACCGAGCCCGTATCGCGTGAGGCGGCGGTACTTCTTCTCTGTTTACTTCGTTTCCTTCTGTTAGAGCTCTTTAGCTGAGCCCGTATCGCGTTCAACCAACGGAGCCAAAACGCCGCGGCAGCCAGTAATCCCCAGCCTTCGCCACATCGCGTTGTTGATTCCCCGCAGCCCCTCGGTTACACTCGCCCACATGGGCACGCTCTACTACGGCGACAACCTCGACATCTTGCGGCGCTATCTCAAGGACGAGACCGTTGACCTCGTTTATCTCGACCCACCCTTCAATTCCGCCCAAGACTACAACGCCTTCTTCCACGAAAAAGACGGCACCGACGCCGCCAGCCAAATCCGCGCCTTCGAGGACACCTGGCACTGGAATCAGGAGAGCGAGCGCGTCTACCAGGAACTCGTCACCCAGCCCGGCAAGGTCAGCGAGATCATGCAGGCCTTCCGCACCTTCCTCGGCCAAAACGACATGATGGCCTACCTCGCCATGATGGTTCCCCGCCTCGTCGAACTCCGCCGAGTCCTCAAACGCACTGGCTCCCTCTACCTCCACTGCGACCCCACCGCCTCCCACTATCTCAAACTGCTGTGCGATGCAGTCATGGGCAAGGAGAACTTCCGTAACTGCATCATCTGGAAACGAACCTCAGCGCATGGGAACGTTGGAAAGCGTTTCGCCACCGTTCAAGATGATGTGCTCTTCTACACGAAGACCGACGTCTGGGTCTGGAACCAGCAATACCTGCCCTATTCAGAGGACTACACCAAGTCCCACTACGGTCAGGTTGAGGAGAAGACCGGGCGCCGCTTTACGACAAGAGACCTGACGGCAGCGATGGAAAGAGCGTCCTCAGGCCAACTTTACGAGTGGAAGGGGATTAGGCCGCCGGCTTCCCGCTGCTGGTCTTGCGCGAAGGAGAACATGGAGAAATTTGAAGCTGACGGCCTGCTCGTCTATTCCTCGAGAGGCATGCCCCGCCTTAAGCTTTACCTTGACGAGATGCCCGGCACCCCATGCGATGACGTCTGGACGGATATATTTCCAATCAACTCTCAGGCGAGTGAGCGTCTAGGCTACCCAACCCAGAAGCCCGTCGCCCTGCTTGAGCGCATCATCAAGGCCAGCAGCAACCCGGGCCACCTCGTGCTCGACCCCTTTTGCGGCTGCGGAACGACAATTGATGCAGCCGAGAAACATAGCCGTAAATGGATTGGCATCGACATCACCCAACTTGCCACCTCCCTCATCAAGAACCGGCTCCGCGACACTTACGGCGACAAAATCGAAATCATCACCGTCGGCGAACCGGTCACGCCCAACGAGGCCTACACCCTGGCCGAGCAAGACAAATTCCAGTTCCAATGGTGGGCCCTCGGCTTGGTCGGC
>Ga0187850_10001254_pt1 | contig 28444 bp, 24 predicted proteins | sample June2016WEW_4_15_FD_132436 | JGI IMG/M metagenome (GOLD analysis project Ga0187850, IMG submission 132436) | Peatland microbial communities from SPRUCE experiment site at the Marcell Experimental Forest, Minnesota, USA - June2016WEW_4_150 | ecosystem: Environmental > Terrestrial > Soil >...
ATAATTATAGAAATAACGCGAGTGGTTCTTATATAATTGTATGACAGACAGAAATGTCGATTTCGTTTGAATTTCGCGATATCAGATTGGAGCGCCAAAATCATTTTGGTACATCGATGACCTTCATCACGCTCTGGTGGATTAGGCGCCCGGAAGGGTTTTTGAAATCCGCGCTGAAACATGGAAGTTTGTACAATTTACAAGCCGGACGGGTCAATATGACTGAGATGAGGCAGGAAAGACGGGGCTTTTTGGTGCTGGGCGTCACTTGGGTCCCACGCACCTTCAAAGCAGAAGTCCGACTTCTTCCGGGTTTCTCCTGGCAGAAGTCGGACTTCTCAATGGGGGGCGTGGGACGGACCACGCACGAGGATACAGAGAGCTCTTAACCTACTTCGACATTTGTCACTCCTTGTTCGATACTCCACTAGCCTGAGACCACTGTAGGATTCAATTTACCTTCCTTCCGCGCCAATCAAATCTCTTTGCTAAAGCCCACGAGGTTCAGACTCCCCCGATTTGTTAATAATCCTGAGGCGTATGGGCAACCTGGAGGATCGTCCGATCATTATCCCCGCACCTCCATTTGCTTCACATTACCATCCCTTTGGCACAGACTGGAGGAACCACGTTTTGACTGTAACAGCGGTGATAGCAAACAACATCTCGTTCAACGACATTCGGCAACATTCCATCAGGATCGATGTGCTTTTGCCACTTGCTTTTGGGGAATATTCTTCACAACTTTCTTTGAAGGCAGTAGCTGAAGTGCTGGAACGATGTGTGGTTATCAAATGAGGAAGTATTCGATAGTGAGCCAAATCGAGAATTAGCGCTGTGGCGCGACGCGTGCCACAATCGGACGACTCCGGAGGACCATAATTCGGAGGTGCACCATGATATACATCTTGATAGGCATCGCATACGTTCTTCTGCTTACTTTCATGGTGAGATTTTTCCAGGCGGTCCATCGGTGGGATGATGAAATCTCCTCAATCGATATGAGAGGAAAAATCCCCACAGAGAAGGCAGCGAAAGCAAAAGTCGCCTGACGCGAGGCACACGTCTCGCGATCATCTTCCTCACGACCTCGTCTTCATCAACTACGTTTTTCTGATCTGGCCGTTCTCTCCTCTTCTTCACGTCGACTAAGCAATCCTGCTAAAATTCCAAACATCTCACTCAAAGACCCGCCAGAAAGACGGCGGGCAGGCTCGATTCAACCTGTCCATACAAAAACAGCGAGACATCCTGAGCGGAAGGAGTCCCGACCCAAGTCGGGACGACTGTAGTCGAAGGATGTACAAACACGGAACACCCTTCGACTACGTCCTTCGACTCCCCTTCGACTCGCTGCGCTCGCTCAGGGTCGCTCAGGACTCCGCTCAGGGTGTCTCAGCTTGCTTGTGTGCAATAAAAACATAAGATATCCTGCCGACTAATTCATATTGATGCAAATAACAAAACTGTCACCGAGGTTCATTTCACGTATTATCAACTCGACACTCAATCGAAATCTCGTGTCTCAAATTGAGGCGCGAATTCAGCGAAAAAACTTGTACGTAAAAGTACGGACATGAGCTGTCGGTACTTCTTGCGACTTTGACTTTGTCACCACTAAAGCTTAATTGATGAGCAGCACCGAAGTGAATACATGGAGACACGAAGAAACGTAAGATGACTTTCGATCTGAAGCGGAAGCGTGGCGGAGGGAAGATGGTATTCCCGGTGGCTTCTTGGAGGAAAGGAAGGGTATCCACATGATGACCACGCCACAGACCACAAAAGGCCCAATCAGACTTACAACCATCGACTGGTTGAAAGCTATCCTCCTGGGTTTTTGCGGAGGTTTGATTTTCCTCGTTGCTGATATTCTTCTGAAGGGCAAATAGTACTCGAGTTGTCACGAGAACACTGGCGACAGCTCCTCTCCTACGCATACACAGAATAGTTTGTTCCGAATCCCCCAGTGCTCACTCCCTGGACGCCGTATTCCCTTGGGCCGCAGGCGAGCAGATGTGTTATACTTTTGAGGTGACACAGAGTCCCACAGAGGGGACACGGAGATCCACAGAGAGGTTGTTCTCTGTGTCTCTCTGTGTAATGCTTTTGTAGTTACACAGAGTCCCACAGAGGGGGCACAGAGATCCACAGAGAGGTTGTTCTCTGTGTCTCTCTGTGTAATGCTTTTGTAGTTACACGGATTTCCACAGAGAATCACAGAGGTCCACAGAGATATCGTTCTCTGCATATAAAGCGAACAGAGCGATAGGAAGCAACAAGAAAGGCTTGGCGTTTTCTTGCCGGACTGGGGCTTAGGAACCTGCAAATCCCTTGTTCGCCCTTTTGCCGTTCGCGGGCCCTGCTCACATCCCGGCGATCAATGTACGAAACTCAATGGTTATCAAAACCAATGCGGGTCATCCTTCAGTCGCTCGCTTAGCCAGTTCACATTTTGAGCTGCTAACCTCACAAGCCAACAAAAAAAGGCGAGGGTCATCCTGAGCGCAGCGAAGGATCTGATCTACGTTGGCTCGATTGCTTTGCAGGTTCAAAATTGCAGATCCTTCAGTCGCTCGCCTAGCCAGTTCACATTCACAGCGCTCCTTCAGGATGACGCGCTCTTTTTTTGAGCTGCAAAGTTCACAAGCCCACAAAAAAAAGGGGGGGGGCATCCTGACCCCGACGAAGTGGGGACGACCGCAGGCAAGCTCAGGGCGTTGCTCAGGGTGTCTAAGTATTCCTCGGTCCTAGAAAAGGAGCCAGACATCCTGAGCGGAGGGCGCGTTTTGTGCGACCGTAGTCGAAGGATGTACAGACACGGGACATCCTTCGACTCCGCACGGTGGTAGATCATATGAGCTCCGCTCAGGATGTAAGTTTTTTTTCTCAAGGCCCATATGAAGTAACCGGACATCCTGAGCGGAGGGAGTCTCGACCCAAGTCGGGACGACTGTAGTCGAAGGATGTACAAACACGGAACGCCCTTCGACTACGCACACGCGAATGCTTATGAGCTCCGCTCAGGGTGTCTTATTTTTTTTGTATGTACAAGAGTTATGAGACATCCTCAGCGTCCGCCCCGAGCTTGCCGAGGAGCTCGAATCACAAGGTAATTGGTGCGGACGTGGCCCAATGAAGGAGGAGGTCGTTGCGAGGGGTCCGCATGACGACGACGTTCCGCTCTTCGAATCCCGCTCTTGAACGGAATCCCCGCCTGCCTTGATGAAACGATTTTGGCGGGCAGGCAGGAGCGGGACAATCTCGCCATTGGTAACACGAAGGGCTCGAATGATGAAGGAGTGGTTGAGCTCGGAAGTCTTTCGGTAAGTAGTTTGCGGTAGATAACAGGAAGAAGGTTTCCCTCACTACTGCTCACTTCCTTTTCATGCTTTGTAACCGCAAGGCAGTGTTGGGAAAAAAGGAAGGAACCTTATAGAAAATTGAGATAGGTATTCGCGCTTTGGTTCTCCACACTTCACAGTTGCATTGTTTCTCTGCTTGCCTTGGTGTCTCATATTGGTACGAATAGCAGTATGACAATTCAGGGGATATCACTTTGAGATTCCATCCCCTGCAGAATGCCGTAATATGGACTCAAGAATTTGTACGTAAAAGTACGGACATGAATTTGTACGTATTTCATGGACTTGACTTTATCAACTCAAAGGTGTAAACATGTCAGTGGCAAGACCACTCGAAGACCCGATGTTGTTGTGGGGCCGTCCGAGAAACACCGCAAACAATCCATCCAAAAAAATCAGTTCGGCGAAAGGAGCTTGAGACTCGTGAATAGACTCAAGGGAGCTGTGGCTTCTTTCGAGCATTTGAGGGAAACGCTCGGTTGGAAGAAGACGCTGCTTTTTAGCTTCTGGTCCATTTATCTGTGCTACGCACTTTTCGTCTTCGTGCAAGCATTGATAAGGGGGACGGGGAGCCCAGTCTGAGGACAACAGAAGAAGAGATCAAGACCAACGCACCGATCCTGCCAGGTTCCGCCCGGCTGAAGCGAGCGGGACGTAGCAGATTACGGTGACGTCTTAGCGGGGAGCTAATGCACTATTGCGTTGGGGTCTCGGCTGAGCGAAGTGCGACCCCCCTCCTACCTGGAAGAGCAACCTCTATCTCAAGAGTTCGGCGAGACAGTGCACGACCTAGTCGACTGACCGCCTGAACTTTGCCGGCACGCCAGCCACGACAGTATTTGCCGCCACGTCCTTCGTCACAACACTTCCCGCACCAACAATCGCGTTTTCTCCGATCGTGACTCCGCACAATATGGTGCTACTCGTACCGATCGAAGCGCCGCGCTTGACCAGCGTGGGCACCACCTTCCAGTCCGCTTCTGTCTGAAGTGCCCCGCCTGGGCTTGTTGATCTCGGATATTTGTCGTTGATGAATGATACGTTGTGCCCCACGAAAACATCGTTTTCAATCGTCACGCCCTCACATATGAACGTATGACTTGAGACCTTCACGTTCTTTCCGATTTTGGCGTTCTTCTGGATCTCGACAAATGTCCCGATTTTCGAATTGTCTCCTATTTCACAGCCATAGAGATTAACGAATGCAAATATCTTGACGTTTTGTCCAAGCTTCACGTCGGGAGCAATGCGTTTAAAGTCTTCCATCGTTTTACCTCTTGTCCGATAGTTCAATTACCTTTCCACCCGATTTCAAAGATGCGTCCGCCGCTTCGAGGACACGCACAACATTCAATCCCGCCTGGCCATCGGTGATTGGCTTTCTGCCTGTCTTCATGCAGTCGATGAACTCCGCTGCAAGGAGAGACAAAGCCTCCTTATCCGGAATCACGGGCGCATACATGTTGCCGACTCTGTACTGCACAAGCGCCGAATAGATAGACTCTTTCTCTTTGAATTCGACCCCCTTGTCGTAAACCTTTAACTTCTCAGCCGGTTCCATGTCATTGAACACAACCATGTGCTTGGTCCCACCAATGATGATACTTCTGATCTTTACGGGTGAGAGCCAGTTCACATGGAAATGGGCTATGAGGTTGTTCGCGAACCGAACAGTCAGGTATGCGACATCCTCCATATGATTATAGTGAACAGCACCAACGGCAGAAACTGATACGGGTTTTTGCTTGAGCAGAAAGTTCATGATCGAGATGTCATGCGTCGCAAGATCCCAGATAACGTTGACGTCGTGTTGGAACAGGCCGAGATTGATCCGGACGGAGTCGTAGTATAAAACATCGCCTATTTCGCCGTTCTTGATCATCTCCTTGATCTTCCGCACTGCCCCCGTGTACACGAACGTGTGGTCAACCATAAGTGTGAGCTTACGCTTCTCAGCTTCCTCCATAAGAGATGTCGCTTCTTCAACGCGTGCGGCCATCGGCTTCTCTAACAGCAGATGTTTGCCTGCTTTCAGCGCCTGGAGGCCGAGTTTGTAGTGCGTGGAGACAGGCGTAGCGACGGCCACCGCATCAATATCCGGGCGGCGAAGTATAGCTTCATAGGATTCAGCCACTTCGACCATCGGAAATCTTTTTTTTGCACGATTGGCGCTATTCGAATTGGCGTCGAAGCAGAGCACCTGCTCCACGCCATCTGTAGAGAGAAAATTTCGTACCAAGTTTGGGCCCCAATAACCAAGCCCTACGACCGCAATTTTCATTTGACTCTCCCTTTAGTTTCCATTGGCTCACCTTGCTCCTGTGCCAAAGGCCATCACGGGGATGGTTTTCAGGATGAGCTGTATATCAAGCCAAGGTGACATGTTATCGATGTAGTACAGATCCAGCATCACCATATCATCGAACCCACATTCAGAGCGACTGGACACTTGCCACAGGCCGGTGCATCCCGGGGTAACCGAGAGCCTGCGTTTGTGCCATTCCTTGTACACTGCGTATTCATAAGGCAAGCACGGACGCGGTCCCACCATGCTCATGTCGCCCTGGAGCACATTGATCAGTTGAGGCATCTCATCGATGCTCGTCTTGCGAATGAAGTGACCAATAGGAGTGACCTTGCTTTCATTGACTATCTTGGTGGAGCCATTACTGTTGAGATGATCTCCTCCGATGAAGGCTTTCATCTTCCTTACACGATCCGTATCGTCGTCGCTGCCTAGTCGCATGGAACGGAACTTATAGAATTTGAACGGTTTGCCATTCCTTCCGATTCTTGTCTGTTTATACAAGACGGGGCCGGGAGACGAGAGTTTTATGAGCAATGCGATGCCAACGAGCAACGGAGCAAGAATGAGGAGTCCAAGCGCGGAGAACACGATATCGAAGGTCCGTTTGAAGAAGACTCCACCGGTGTGTCCAACATGGTTACCGAGACTCGCGAGCGGAACATCGAAATACGAATCAGAAACCGTCTTCTTGTGTATGATGTCGAACAAAGTGGAGTTCACCCTGACTGCAGCGGGCGTCAATTTGCAGAGGTCAAGTACCTTGAGCAATTTGTCACGCGAGACATCCGAAAGCGTCACGATGATCTCGTTGACACCGTATTCCTTGACGATAGACGGAATGTCGCCTGTCGCGCCAAGGTTCCTGTAATGTTCCAGGACCCTCTCCCCCTTTGGCAGATCGTCGTCCACAAATCCGACAAGTTTGAGGCCGAACGAATCGTTGACCTGCATCTGGATTGCGAAATTCGTGGCAGATGAATTGGCACCCACGAGGAGAACGTTCTTCTCGAGAGCCCCACTCCTGATAAGGAGTCTATAGATGGGTCGAAATATGAAGAGCCGATAACCGGCGATCGCGAGGAAACAAATAACGCTAAAATATACAACCGCAAGGCGACTGTGTATAACGTAAGGCGAACGGAGGAAGAACGCCACGCTCGTCAGCCCCAAGACAGCATAAAACATCGAAGTGCCGATCGCAATCGTCTGATTCACCCTGGATATTGCGATGTTGATCCGGTAGAGCTGATGATAATGAAAGATAATAACCGAAATCAGAGAGTAGACAAAAAAGAAATAGAATTCTGGTGAGACCATGTACAAAAACCAGGTTTCACCGTGTATCGTGGACACGCCCGGCATCTGGAGCGCAGCAGAGATGGCCAAACGCACGAGGAGGAAATCACACGCGGCTAGCAGGATTTTATATTTCGGGAACTTCTTCATTTGAAAAATGTTCGAACCGAGCCCGCCACGTACTCGATCTGTTCGTCCGAAAGCTCTGCGAACATAGGTAGCGACAGGCACCGATCCGCAAGTTGCTCTGTGACCGGGAAAGCACCCTTCTTGTATCCAAGATGCTGAAAACACTTTTGCACGTGGAGGGGCGAAGGGTAATGGAGCCCGGTGCCAATTTCGTTCTGCGCAAGGTACTTTTGCAGGTCATCTCTTCTTGTGGTTTGTATCACATAGAGGTGATACACGTGCTTTGCATAAGGCATTTCTTTGGGCGTAATGATGTCCCCAACGCCCGAAAGCAGACGGCTATATTTCTCTGCTACGGCTCTCCTCTTTGCCGTCCAGTCCGGCAGGTATTTAAGTTTCACTCCGAGTACTGCACCCTGGAAGCCCTCCATGCGATAATTATGCCCATATATCTCGTGGATATACTTCTGATCCGACCCGTGATCGCGCATCATCCTGAATTTTTTCGCAAGCGCCGGATCATTTGTCATCGCGGCTCCGGCTTCACCGTATGCGCCGAGGTTCTTGCCCGGATAGAAACTGAATGACGCAGCGTCACTCAGCCCACCGACTTTCTTTCCCTTGTATTCAGCGAGATGGGACTGCGCACAATCTTCCGCAACGTAGATTCCATGCTTACGGGCGATTTCCTTAATCGGATCGAGATCGGCGGGTTGACCATAGAGGTGCACGACAACGATGGCTTTTGTTCGGGGCGTAATGGCCGCTTCGAGCTTTGTTGGATCTACGTTGTAGCTATCCGGCTCACAGTCGATGAATACTGGCTTTGCTCCACACAGCGTGGCCCCCCAAACCGACGCGATGAACGTATCTGCCGGAATGATCACCTCGTCTCCCGGTCCAATGCCGAGTGCCCAGATAACGAGATGGTTGCCATCTGTGCCCGAGCTTAGGCCGACACAGTGTGCAGCATTATGTGCTTTGGCAAATGCCGCTTCAAATTCTGCCACAGGTTTTCCCAATACGAACGCGGTATTGTCCATGACATTCTGGAGCGCTGGATTGATTTCATGCTTAATTGATTGATATTGAATCTTAAGGTCAAGAAATGGGACTTTCATTGTTGTTGCCTCCCTGGATATAGCATAGTTGATTCAGCAATGGTCATTTCAAGAGCATCATCTTGCTTGTTGCGACATATGGAGCACGTCCCACGGTGGGACTTGCAACCAAACGGTAAAAGTAAACGCCGCTCGCGACTTTGTTGTTGTGTTCATCGCGCCCGTCCCAGGCCACGAAGTAGTTGCCGCTTGGCTTTTCCTCGTCTGCGACAAGGGTCTTCACAGTTTGGCCAAGTACGTTGAAGACATCAAGTCGAAGCTTCGAGTTATACGGTACACTAAATTTCAGCATCGTCCATGGATTAAAGGGATTGGGAAAGTTCGGATAAAGAGCAAACTCGTGAGGACCTGGATCATTTTGGCCATCCTCAACCAAGAGCTGGCTCATGGCAGACACAAGTATAGAGTCAGGTGAATTCTCTGCATTGCTCAAGACGTAAATTGTACTGGTGATAGCCCCAATCGATTTGGGCTGCAATTGGATGTCGAGCACGACCGAATGCCCCGGAAGTATTCTGGCCTCCGATGACGTCGCCGTGATGGGACCGCTAGTGCGAATCTGCAAGATGGATGTCGTGTCTAGACCAAGATTCTGCAACGATATGCTGGTGTCTTTTGCTGAGCCATAAGGAATCACTCCGAGAGAAATGGCGTGGGCGTTCACGGTCAACAATCTCCTGCTCTTGACATTCAAGACGAACGATTGAGTATCCACGCTCCCATGCTGATCGCCAATGAAGTAGCGAACACTAAACTTGCCCGCGACAGAAGGAGTCGACCCGGATAGGAAGCCCGCCTGATCGATACTGAGCCAAGGTGGTCCGTCGATGAGGTGATACCTCAACGTATCATTACTCCATTTTGACACCACATTGGGCTGGTATCTGTACCTGTCATTGACGCGCACAATTGTATCGGGCCAACTCACAATTTTCAGTGACTCGGTAATCTTCTTCCGCAACTCGAAGCCAGAGACCTTGACGATGCCGCCGGAGTAATCTGAGCAAACAACTTGAATGCTAATGATCGATTCATCCGGCGGTATGTTCAGGGAAGTGTTCCCATTTATCGATTGAGCCACTCCGTACTTTGTCCACTCTGACGTTGTCGCAGGGAATTTCAGTCGAATCTGACTATGCCTACCGTCAGGAAAGAGGAAATAGACTCCTACCGAATTACCTGCGCTACCTTTGGTCCAAATGAAGAAATCATTTTCGCCCTTCTCTACGCCCTGCAAATCGTTTGCATAGCAAATGTTTCCCTTCCCTGCCATAGAGTAGCTGTATCCACCGCTTTCTTTCACTCCATCAGTTGTATCCAAAGTACCATCTGTATATCCTGCCTGACCATTGAAACCATCGGGAACACCATTTTCGTCAAGATCGGTACTAAGTGACGGGAAAACATTTACGTAAGGGTTTTGGGAAACATTGTAGAGAATATTGGCCCATTCATCCTGCGTGCGTACAAGGATCTTCTTTTCATTGCACCAGGAGAATAGACTATCCACCCGGCTTAAGTAACCGTCCCACCCACCGATCACGCTGATAAAATGACCCCCTCCAATCAAAACACTATGCCGGGCTATTCTATCAGCGATAGTCGATTTGACTTGAGAAAACGTTTGCGATTCAAGCGTGAAATCCCCCCACTGCATTCCGAATTGCTTATCGTTCTTGGGGTTGTATTCGTTGAAGCACTTCAGCGAAACATCGGGCAATCCGGTGCCGCTTTGATACTGGTACTTGTCGCCAAAATGTTTTTGCTGCTCACGGCTAAGAACAGGCCAGCGGCCGCCTGGCTGAGTCCATGTATTTGGCCTCGTTAAGCCAAAATTCCGCGCAAGTTCTAATGTCCGCTCGGCCAAAAGATCTTGGGCTTCCTCGGTGATAAATGAATTGTATTGTGTCACGATACTATAGGTAGCATTATCCATATTGGGAATGCCTGTTGCTTCGCCCCAATAACTTACTAGTTTTAGAGAATCGACATCCGTCGTATTGTTGGCGGCAACTGCGGAAATACCAAATACAGTATGAAGTTCGTGTATATAGATCCCGGTATAAAACACGTCTTGTTTCACGAAGTCCTGAAAACCGCCTGGGAATTTACTGATAGCCCACCCATTATGAACGTCAATCGAACCACTTACAGTACCCATTAACGTCGAATCGATTACGTATTTCAGGTAGACAGTCTTGCTGGAAACGTGATCAACACCTGACCTTCCTATGTAGTCGGATGCATTTGAAGCAGTGAAAGAAAGGGTTGTATGGTTAGGAGTATGATCCTGAAGTGAATGCCCCGCTGCTTGCAGCTCTAAAAGGCACTCGATGTAAGCAGGATTCCCTTCGAGCAAACCAAGATTGACAGCAAAAGCGAAATTCACATTATGCTTCTCAAGAATCTGAGCGTATGCTCTCCACTTCTCGATCGGTTGATTATCGTCGATGCGGACAGCAATTCCCCCCACTTTCCCAGTCGAAATGGCAGTTTGTCCTTGTATGGCCTTCTGAGAAAGAAGGAGCAGTATGAGACCAAGATAGATGCTTCTCAAAGTTCCCATGCAAACTCAGTGTTTTTGTGCAAGTGCTAAAAGAGTTTCATGGACCTCGTCAGCGAGTCCGCTGTGTTTTAACGAAATGTCTTGTGAAATCTTCCTCTTTTGTGGAACGACGTTCTTGACACTGGTTTCATCTTCCAGAAATTTGATCCGATTGTTCTCTGCAAGATATTCATCGACATACGGCTTCCTTCCGGAAAAAATGCTGTACGTCGGGACACCCAACAAAGCTGACTCGCGGTTCATCGTCCCGCCACCACTAATAAAGACATCAGAATTCCAGATCAACTGCAAACCATCGACCACCCCTTGCAGAAATGTAATATTCGCCCGCTTGAGGAGATTTTCGGGAATGAGCTTCTTATCCTCACCGGTTCGACTGACGATCAAAATATGAGTATTCGGAAGCTGTGAGAATTCAGAGAGACAAGCCAGAAAAAGTCTTTCGCTCCTCGTGTCATGATAATTCCCCAGCACAGCGGGAGGGCGTATGGCAACAAGGATGACATCATCCGACAACCCACAGTTTTCTCGAAAGCCAAGCTCCGGTCTAAAACCTGCCAAATAGATTTCTTCTTTCAAGCCATTGTATCTGAGAACTTTTTTTAGATTGAATCCTGCTTCCTTTAACCGGTTGTCAGGAATAATTGCCGGCATGTACAAGTAGCTTGAAAAGTAGTTGAAAATGCGCGACTCAGTAAACTCATAGTCCAGCATAACAACCGAAGGAATGCCCATCATAAAAGCGGCAAACACTTGCGTTCGCGAGCCATGGCTAACAGCTAGAGAGATATTTTTCCCCTTCACTGCATATCCCAACTGCACCGACCGTTGTACTAAGTTCAGCACTTTCTTGACTTTATTCTTGCCGCCGTGCTTACCGATGAGCGAATGAGGAATATTCCAATAATCCAATAAACCTTCTGTCTGAGCAAACTCTCGGGCTGTGACGAAATAGCCCATTTTCTCATCGGCTAATCTCTTTATGATCGGCCGGAACAAAGGAACGTGCGGGGAATTATCGAGGTCAAACCACAGCATGATCCTTCATCTCATCAATAAGTAAGAAAGAGCAGTAAACATCCACGCTTTTGACCACCTCTGTACGAAGTCCTATTTCCGTACAATCGATGTCAATCATAGAAGGACCAACTTGTTGAATGCTGCGTATACTGAGCTGACCAGAGAGCATCGCGAAAAAGAATTTGCCAGATATACAATCGTGCCAACCGTACCATTGCAGGGCTGAATGACGAAGGAGAGATTATTCCCACAAGCCATCAGATCAGTGCAGGTATCAAGGTACTCGGTTAACCGGGTTGATAGCTTGAGACAATGCAGACTCCTGTGCCACTCACTCAAAAGTAATGATCTTTATACATCCTGTAGAAGTCAACAGTTTTGCGAATTCCGTCTTCGAGAGAGATGAACTGGTACCCTGCTCCAAACAACTTCTGTAGACGACCGATGTTGGCTACAAAATCGCCAGTTTCGTTTTTTTCATAATCGTTTGGCCACGGCACTTCCACCTTTTGTCCTTGTTCAACGACACGAATGACAGTGTCAACCATTTCCCTAAATGATATTCCTTTCGCAGTTCCCAAATTGAAGCAGCGATCAGGGTACTGTTTGTCAAGCATGGCAACGCGTAACAGAGCCATTATCAGATCATCAACAAAGATATAGTCGCGCAGCTGAGTACCATCTCCGAACACTTTGATCTCTTTGTTCTCCATCGCAAGGCGGATAAACCAATTGACAATACCGTATTTACTGTGTCGCATTTGGTTACGAGGTCCATAAGGGTTGGCAATGCGTACCGACTTGGTGTTCAAATGGTAGAAATGATTGTAGAGATAATAGTATTTCTCTCCCGTGAGCTTATGTACCGCATATAGACTTAGAGGATTCGTGGGGTGTTCTTCATCCACGGGGATACTTTGTGCCTTTCCGTATACCATGCGTGAACTCGTAAAAAGAATCGATGCAGTAGGATTGATGCGCCTGCAAAGCTCAAGAAACTGCAGATGTCCACGACAGTTGAGATCAAGATCCTCGAGAGGGATATTCATGCTATCCGTATAGCTCACTTGCGCAGCGAGGTTGAAAATGACATCGGTATCTTTGATGAGTTGACGAATGCCAAATTCATCACGAAGATCCGTGTAATTGAAGAGAATTTTCTCTTTCACTGTTTCAAGATTATGCCAGTTTGCGCCATAGTCAGGATGAAATGTATCGGCTACAGATACTCCAGCTGACATTCTAACCAACTCATGAACAAGGTTGCTCCCGATAAATCCCGCACCCCCGATCACAAGGCAATGTTTGTTCTTGTAGTATTCAGAGATGGTGGTCCTCAATACATCGTCTTCTTGCATGTCCTTGTTTGTCCCTTCATAAGATTGGAGGCTTTATCACTGACCCTCTAATGCGATTGTACTGGGATTGTCTCGTTGGATTGAGTTGTAGACTCTTTCATTCAGGAGGCCATCATAGATAATCTCCAGCTCCTTTGTCTTCTCCAAGAGGTCAAAATTGTGCAAGGCTATTTTCGCTGCTGCTTTTCCGATTCTTTCCCGAATCACACTATCGCGAAGAAGGCTACTCAACACGTCTGCAATTGCGCCGACGTGCCCCTCCTGCGTTAGAAAGCCGTCCTTTCCTGTGGTGATAATTGACGGAATTCCTGCATGATACGAAGAAATACAAGGAAGTCCACTAGCCATCGCCTCAATGAGCGAACCTGGTATTCCTTCTTTCTCATTGTTTGCTGTCACGCTCGGGAGGATGTAAACGTCTGCATTTTTGTATACATCAACAAACTGAGCACTGTGATAAGGAACGTGGCCGACAAATTCCACTTTGTGCTTCCATCCAAAATAGTTTACCGTGTCTTCCAACTCAGCTCGCAGCGGGCCATCTCCAACAAACACCAGTTTCCATTCTGGTGTATCGATTCTTGTTTCCTCCAATAACTTAAGCACCTTTAAAACGAGCTGTGGCGCCTTTTTCGCAGTGAGTCGACCGCAGAACAATAGACGAAGAGTTTTGTCGCCAACATATTGTCGATCCGGGAAAGCAAATCTTTTTACTTCATTTCCAAAGTAATGCACAACGATCTTGGATTCCGGACAACCCAGCTTCATGAAATCTCTTTTCATGTCATCGGACATTGCAAGAAACAGATCCATTTCCCGAAATATCGGCCGCAAATAATAATTGCCGTAGCCAAACTTTGACCGGGGAAATCTCGATACATCCCAGCCGTAACCCGACACAACGGACGGAAGCTTCAATCGCTGCAAGACGGAAAGAAAGAAGCGCGCTTCAACCAAATAATGAAAATGAAGAATTCTCGCTTTCGATTGCTTCACGGCATCAGCCAGGTGATTTGCTGCAAACGGCGTCATGCCCCGGAAAACTCTATAATAGGATTTCTGCAACGTTTGCTGCACAGGCGATAATATTTCGGCAACAGTTGTTGCTTCGATTGAGGGGAAACTATGGCCACGAATTAGATGATGGCAAAATACTACTGGTTCATATCGCTGCAATGTGACGATCTGATTTCCGATAAACGTTTCCGTCGGACGAAGAAATCCTCTGACAAAATGGGCAACGACTGGTTTATCCATCTCAACGTTTCTGGAGAACAACGACTGTTACCTGGAAGTTTTTGAAAAGATATGGGAGTAATGCAACCTGGGTTTTCCAATTTGCAAATCTATAAAAAGGAGTCAACAACCGAACAATAAACTTCATTGCAAGGTGTTTGTTTCGCATCAAGTAGAACAAATATGATTTATCGATGATAATATCTGACTTTACAATCGTGCATGATGGAAAAAGCTGAAGCACTTCATGCGGGGTTGGACGGAAACGGCTGTCTATCGGATCATTATGAATCGGATACTTGAAGGGAACGGACACCAAAAGGTATCCTCCCTTCGAGAGTAATTGCTCAATACGAAAACAAATAGAAGTGCGGTCAGCGAGATGTTCCAGTACATTAAAAACAAAGACCCCTCCAAATTTGCGCTGCACAAGCGCAGTAAAACAATCATCGTCCAAAATATTCCCACTGATATCAACTCCTTCTCCGGGAAACAGGTCAAAATTCAAAAGCTCCCAATGTTTCCGAGAAACAGGACGATAAATATTGTCCCTAATATATTCTTGGTAGTGAAGCGCAGAAAGCCTTTGTGAACCAAAATTTAATACCTTCGCTCCCGGCGAAAGATTTAATCCATCAATTACAGATAGAAACCATTCTGATTCAGCCAGAAGCATATTTCGATCCAATCCTCATTGAATGAGCGCTTCGTATGAATGCATCATTGCATCGATTGAAAACTTCTCTTCAACCATTTTCCGTATGTTTTCTGATCGCATGGAGATGCTGCCATTCAGCACTTTCCGCCAGCCTTCCGCCAGCCTCCTGGGATCATGTGTGGGAACGACGAAGCCGTTTACTCCATCGGTGACCATCTCTCGTGCCCCTCCAACATCTGTCAGCACGCAAGGAAGTCCCGAAGCCATCGCCCCCAACGCGGAGATGGAAAAAGTTTCAATGGCTATAGAACTCAAAGTAAAAAGATCGGATATCCAATAATAGGGACGCAGATCTTTCTGCATCCCACAGAATTTGACGTATTGCTCCAGATCCAACTTACTTGTTAACTGATGCAGGTGCTTTTCCAGTGATTCGTTCCCACCGCCGACAAAAAGAAGATACGGTTTTTCAGTTCCCGACTCGTGTAGAATCTTCAGTGCCTCAACGGAATAATGATGAGCCTTTTCTTTCCGAAGTGTGGCAACCTGAAGTATTATTTTTGCAGTACTCGGAATTCCCAATGCCGCCTTGAACTCTTCAGCATTAAATGATGTGGGCGACAATGTAAATCCTTCAGTATCAATGCCATTATAGATTGTCTGGAACTGCGTTACCGGGATCCGGCAGGTCTTTGAAACATATTCCACTTGGAATTGACAAGTGCTTATAAATATATCTTGCGGCTGTTTGTATCGGAAAAAAAAGAAGCGACGGAGACGGTCTCTGTAATTAAGAATTTGGCTGCTATGCAAAATAAAATGAACGGGGAAATTGCGCCCTAGTTTCTTTCGTGTAGCGCAGAGGAAGAAAAATGCAAACGAACTGGTCACAAAATATTTGTGGTACTTTTCTTGTACAATATATGATGCAATTCTCCTTGTAAGGCCGAAGTCGTACCGCCACCGCCGGACTTCCTTGTGAATTTCAATCGACGGCTTGATTCTTGATGCTAGCTCCGTCCTTTCGCTCAATAAAAGAATCGCAGGACGGAACTCCGAGCTCAGCCTGTTCACTAAATCGATAAGATGAGTTTGCGCCCCGCCATAATTAAGGCTATCAATAACAAAAAGAATGTTGTTGCGCTGGTCCATCAATAGCTCAAAATGTCCATTATCTAATAGTCACACTGCTTACTGAATAGATGCCATTCTTTTCCAATGCGTTCAATGGAAAACGAATATCGGCTTGATGTGTTTTAGCATTCACCATAGCAACGCCAATCGCATATTTTCCCGGCGGCAAAGTTGCAGGAATCAACAGTCTTTCATCGATTCGATAATTTCCCGGTAACCATTGTTTGATACTGTGGCGCAGCTGTTGAGAAAGAACGATCTTTCCATTGACGTCGATCAACGAGAGAGATAAATAATGCTCTTGATACAGCGGCGCAACACCCACATTTGACCAAGACATTCTTACTGACAGTTTATCACCCAATCGAATGTCGTCATCATTGCTTATCTCATTGAGAAGAAATCGATAACCGCTTTTTTCCCCGAGCACACGTAATCGAGAAAATATAGAATCAGGCACATGACCTATGTTGTCATTGATGTAGGTGACATGATTGTCGAGCAAAAACTGAAATCCTGCATCGAATGAACAATGATCGCAATGGCTCAAATAGCTGTAATACCCATACCATTCAAACACAACAGGCGCTTTCTTCCATACCTCATCTACCAGGGATCGCGGATATTTGTTCGTGTCTGACCATGCTTTAATGTCCCACAAAGAGCCAACGCCATCACGTCGAATTCCCGTTCCCCGAGATACAGCATACGCGAGCGCTTCAGGATCTGCTCCCATCATCACAAGCCGAGTCTTTTTGAAGGCATTGATGTACATATCCACGATTCTCTTCCTGGTTTTCATGTCCGCAGGGTGGGATGTATGCCATTCGCCCCAAATCCCATAGGAGCCAATGTCGACAAACTCAATATTGGGATCACCATTATATCGCTTGCCAAGCTCAGAGATAAACGTTTCATGTTCCGATAGAAAAATCGGATCGGCGTAGTCAGGCTCTATTCGCTTTATGCTATCACCCCCCTGAAACGTTCCACTGCCACCGCTCGCGTACTCAAAGCTGCGGCAGCCTAAATCAAAAAGCCATTGAGGAGAAGCAGCTTTGCTTCGCGCCTGAGGATCCGTCGCCATCACCCGAAAAGCAAACGTTATTCCTTTTGCTTTGTAAGCCGCAATGAGCGAATCTATGATTTCCCATCGATAGGTAGCTCGTTTCGGTTCAAGATCACCCCAATCAAAACGCATATATGATACAGAAGCCGGAAAACGACTTACGGTTTTCGGCTTTCCATCGAATGGCATCCAACCTTTGCCAGGGTTTTTAAGTAACGTGTCAATCGCCTGGAAGGAATGAGTTGTAACGTTATCCTTAGTTTGTTGCCCATAGATAAATTGTGCTGCAATGAAGATAGCCAAGCATATTCTTACAATGCGATTTAAAAATGTTTTCATGGGGAAAGACCTTTCGGTTACTTATACAGCGTTTCGTTTAGGACATTCAGATAGCCATTCCCATAGACTAAATCCGGCTCCACATAATTCCCTTCAGCCCATTCATTCCAAGATTTCAAGAATAAGATCTTATGCTCGGGCGCTTTATGCTCTATAAATGTCAAAGCATTTTGAATATGAGCTTCAAATAGTTTCGGGGAGCTCCCGGTGTAGATAACAGCCCTTCGCCCTGACCTCGGCGATCTATCCCATTGTGATAAGATTGTTGGGTACACATTTTCGAGCCGGTCGGCTTCATTATAAATATGATTGATTATATCTTTGTACTTATACACTTCCAAAACAAAACCACCAACATATCTATTGATTCGAGCATGTAATTGTTTGAGAAACCGACCTTTAACATATTCCTCTGCCATCCATTGCCCATTGGAATTTACCGCATTAACTCCAAGACTTAGCACTTCCAATGTCTTACCGGAGGGGGCGCCGCCGACAAAATGTATCTCCTGAAGTCCATGTTTTACGGCCAAGTTATTCCATACATCCATAAACTCACTTGGATTTGGCAAACCTCCAAAATTGTAAATTACGAATAGAGGTTTTCCATCTACTTTAATATAGCGGTGATCACCAAAAGCGTCTAACAATGAAAAGAAATGATTTTCATAATCTTTTTTGCCAGGATATGTTTGTTCAACAAGATCTCTCCTCCTTTCCCATTGGGTCACAGGATTCCATTCATGATTGTTCCATGAGTGATTAGCCCAACCCAAACAAAAAGGGAACTCCGGTTTCTTGCTAGTCAGAACTTCCGAGAAGACTCTTTCTAAGAGCCTCTTTCCATTTCCAAACCAATAATGCCAATACATAAACCCTTCAATTCCTGCGCTTCGAGCCATCTCTGCTTGAGCTTCTCTAATCTCAGGTAATCGTAAATCATAATATCCCAGGTCAGCGGGAACTCTGGGCTGATAATGTCCTCTAAATAGTGGCTGCGCCCTGCCTACATTGGTCCATTCTGTAAATCCTTTCCCCCACCATTCATCATTTTCGGGAATTGGGTAATATTGAGGTAAGTAATAGGCTATTACCCTTGCCCTAAGTTTTTTGTCCATTGAGCCCTTGCATTTCAATTTGCTGAAATATTTCCCGGGAATCTGGTTACTAAGTGTAACTCAATGTGCCTAGATTATCAAAATGGGCCTGCTTAATTACAAGAACCAAGATTATCAAAAAATAGTTGAGACCAAAAATGCCAGTTGCAGTCAAAAAAACAATGAAGGAAACAATTAGACTTTCGATAATCCGATAATTGATGTTGAATTTTACGTCGCGATTGTGGCTATAGAGGTGGTTTAACCTAAAGAAGCTGTAGAACAACCAAGTCCATAAAATTATACCCAGAACTCCTGAGTCGATTATCACTATATAGACAATACTTTCAAATCCTAATACGGCTGGGTGATCGCCTTTCGTTGCATAATAATTTGCACACCAACCAAAACCTTTTCCAACAATCAATCCACCGTTGACCCAAAGATTTACGGCGCCATCCAATTGCGATAAACGTGATTGAACCGTCGAGCCACGAATATTTTTCTCTGTATCTGCAAAATGGACGATTGAATCGACATAAGGCTGATACTGGCCAAAAATGCTGGTATCGATGCCAATGAGGAACAGAAAAAGTACACAAGAAAACAGTATCAATATTGAACGACTCGAGGAGCGTGTGAAGAAGACAAGCAAGCCTGCGAAAAAGGCAAATATTCCCGATCGCACACCGCAGATTAGCAGGTTAATCATTACAAGCGGTGCTATTGTGTAAAAAAGCATTTTCCTGTCCTTATGATAAAAAATATAGGAGGCAAATAAAGAAAGAACCAGAATCACCGACCAAAACATTGGATGAAAAGTTGTCGACTGAACCCTTCCGACCAAGCCACCCCGTTCAGTATTCGCAAATACCTCAGCATTATCTTGTGCTCTATATAGAATTGACAAAACAGTAACATATGGATTTAGGCCAGAAAAGAAACAGTATATTGCATAGATATTCATGATAACTAGGCAGAAGAGAACGACTCTAGTAAAAAACCTTACGTCAATTTCCCGCCTGCAAAGTTGCCACAAGATAATCGGGATTAAAAGGTTATAGAGAATGAAGCTTCTTAGGTTTATGAGTTGAATAGAAAGCTTTAGTCCATCAGCAAAAAGGGAACCTAAAAGGGATAACAAACAAAATATTGCCAATGGCTTTACAAAGGTCAGATCAAAAGATTCTTTTTTGACAAACCTCTCATTTATTAGAAACAGGCAAAAAACGACGAATACAATGTAGTTGAATTCTATCGGTACTAACGCATATTTGAAAGAAGAATATGGCACCAATAAGAGATACGCAATAAGAAGCCCCACACTCTTTTTTAAATCGAAGAATGCTAGAATTACTACTAATACTAACCAATAATAGTAGATGTCTAATATTCGCATATCCAACTATCTATTAAAGAAGCCGGAAGGCACTGTGATTGAACTGGGGTGTCCCGATATTATGAAAGGACTTCAATAATATCGAACCAGACTAAGTCGGACGAAATCATTTGTACAAGTCAAGACATCATCTGGGATTTGTGAATTAAGCAGCGACATTGATGTCAGCCAAGTTTAAATTATCTGACCTGCCCCATCAGGCGCTTTGAACGCTGCAACCGAAATGCTTTCCGCTCCTACATCAACTTCCACGACATATTCTGCCTCCTTCATCCTTCCCTCCAATAAATTGTGAGCACACGCGGACGGCGGATTACGCTTTCCCTATTAAATTCGTCGCTAAGACGATTATACTATGTAGCCTTCTCCACGCAGTAGACAAGATGACTGCTTGTAGACTAATTCTTTTAACCCTTCTTGTTTTTTCTTTGTTTCACCCAAGCTCACCTGCCGCTATGAAGCTCAGCGGAATAGCGGTCCGGTGCAGCGACTTGTTAGACCATTTTGGACTCAGGTTTCTATGTGATCAGAAGACTTCCCTCAAGGTAGATAACAATTTGATTATAAGAGGAAACAATAGAAGTGTTATGATGTTCAAGGTTACTGAATATACAATGGCCCAATAAAAAAGCGACATGTGTTTCTTAATTGATTCTATTGATAAAGCTACTAAAACTAGAAGAACGGGAAGAAAATCAAGAGTGAACCTCTGTGTGTTTGCTTGCGCCCATCCGTTATTGTAATAAAAAACCATGTGAGTTATCGTGAGACCAATAGCCAACCACGCACTAATTCTCATCAGCTTATTACCTTTGGCGAAGAATGCTGAAAATAAGAACGGACTTGCAAATGTAATGGAAGTTCCGAAAGGATCCATTGCTTGGGGTGTCACGGAACCTCCAAACTCGAGATGCGGACCCTGAAAGAACATGTAGATTAAGTTAAAGGGAACGTATGCCGGGCTAAACAAACCAAACCGCTTAACCCGCAACGCCAAAAAGCCTTCAAGATCCAGGTATGAATAACCTGTGTCAAATGGGCTCCCAAAACGAAAATAATTAAAAGCAAGATAAACAAGAATACAAGTGCTTAAAGCGAAAACGAAACTTAACATAGCCCATACCTTGGACTTTTTTGTAGTGTTACTGTGATTTGCCAATAAAGCCGCAATGATAAACATTGAGCTGTAAATTGATAATTGTCGAGAAAGAAAAGCGAAACCCAAAAAAAGTCCGGCAAGGAATCCGCGACCATCTCCTAACGCTTCCCTTATAGAAAGTAGAAGGAAAGTCACACAAACAATGTGTGCAAAAAACCATACTCCATTACTACCAATTACAGCCAGCCAATATCCCGTGCCTAGAAAGAAGGCCAATAGTAACCAAGGGCTTGCGGTTTCGTCTGTATTTAATTTTTTCAATATGTCTTTGACGGCCAACACGCTGACTAAGGTGAGAATAAGGGATATTAGAGTTGTGTTTACCACCCCGAAGACTTCTTTGATTGGCAACACTAACATTGCCGGAAAAGGTGGAAAAGGGACATAATATCGATCTTTATATGTCGCGACATCAGGGAGTTTTTCAGGAATGTCCAAGTGGCCCCCCAGAAAAGCTTCGGCTTGATAAACGTAAAGATTACTCGTACCAACATCGATCTTTATAGCGATCAAGACAGAAATAAGAAATGCACAAAGAGAGAGAACAAAAACAATGTTTGTGGTCTTATGTTTTTTGATGATGTTGACCATTTGTTACTTCTCTAGCACATTGTTTTTGCCGCCTAACGGACCGGAGCTAAGCTGCGGCGACGTGCAGCCAGTTCCGTGTAGAATAAATCATTATTAATACTCCTCGTCACACTTGTCTCATTTCTAGGAGTGAACTATAATAGCCAGTTCTTGAAAGTATGAACAGCTCGAAAAGTCATTATAGGTTGTTGGAGCGGCTTTCAAACCATCTGCTTTAAAATTATCGCCGGATTCCCCGCCGCAACAACATTTGGGGGAATGTTTTTTGTCACGACAGAGTTTGCTCCAATAATTGAATTCTTGCCAATTGTCACTCCCGCTAACACGAATACATCCCCCCCCGATCCACACATTTTCTTCAATTATTACAGGCCCCTTCGCCACCAATGGTCGTTTGCTCGGAGGCAATTCAAGCGATGGGCCCGCAATGCCGCCATGTGAATGATCTGTAATGAGTACATTACTTCCAATTAGGACATTGTTCTTGATGATAATTTGATTGATCACTCCAACATGACAATTGAAGTCAAAACTGACATTGTTGCCTATTGTAATTCTTGGGTTATATCGATTCCCTCCGTGGAAATCCCACGCCTCAATCCTAAAACGTGGGTGAGATAAAAATGTTCTCCGATTGAAATATACTTTACACCTTTTCTGTATATGTCCCTACAAAACGTTGAATCGCCACACTCACGGAAGATATATCTCAACCAAAAAGATATAACCGACCGTGGCGTAATTCTAGTTCTGTAAACGTATCATACCTAAAAATGAAATTGATACTTATGAAAACTTGCAGAATGATTTTTTTGAAATATCTTTTCATCTTTAAGCGGGGATTAACTATGGTATCATCTTTAGGGGATATCCATTTGGTGCAAAGCTCTCTCTAAATTCTCTTCATCTGTCAGCAGTATGATGAGAGTATAAGCAAGCCCCGAAATGGCACGAGCCTTGATTACTAAATTTCGGGATCCTATTTATTCTTGTTTTCCTGATCAATTATTTTATTGTAGACCGTCAACAAATCATTTAATATCTGTTTGGGACTATGTCGTACCAATGCCGCCTCGCGGGCATTTCTCCCTAAAGAAGCCGATAAATCTTTGTCATTAATTACCAAGAGAATATATGACGCCATGCTATATGGGTCATTTGATGGTACCAGAAACCCAGTTTCGTGATGCTTTACAAGAGAACCGATTCCTCCTACATTAGTACTGATCACAGGTACACCCAAATACTGTGCCTCACAAATACTATTCGGACTATTATCTATATAAGAAGGATGAATAAATATATCAGCATCCAGTAATTCATCTCTTAAGCGGGCCTCGGAAACGGTTCCCATCAATCTAACATTCACTTCCGATGCTTTGATTTTTACTTTCCATTCATGGAATCGTATTTCTTTTGCACCAAATACACGCCATTCGAAGTTGATCGATCTGTTGTCTTGTAGTAATTTAGCTGTCTTCAAAATAACATCCGCCCCCTTATACAGTGGGGGTGATATTGTAGTCACAAAAACCACATTAATGCGATTATGGGGTTGCCAGATTCTATCTGTATTCACAAACGCATCCCGCAATGCTTCACTACAATAAAAGTATTCCGACTCTGGCGCATAAAGCCGTGTCACATTTTTATCCCATTCTGTACGCCCCATAAAATATTGACAGCCACGAAGAATTCTTTCCTCTCGCTTAGCACGCAATCTAAAAGCCCTATCCCACAATAATTGATTTAATGTCTTTCTGATATTTAGTCCATAATAAAAAACAAGATCAGTTCTACTATAGCCAGCAGGGAAACGAGCATTATAATACGGCGGAATACTTCCCTGCATATGAATTACCACAGGGATATCCATATGCTCTCTAACCAAACCAAAACACCATTCAGAACCAAATACGTTGATCACATCAGGTTTAAAATCTTCAATGATTCTTAGACAAGCAGGAATCAATAACCTTTCTTCTGTATCATAAATGATTTTTCTTTTTAATCTTTTCCATTTGGATCGCCATACATTTATTGGATAATATGCTATTCCATCACGATCAACGCGAAAGCGTTTATCAGAATGCTCAAAAGCTATTCCCAATTTAACATCGGGAGTTTTTCTTACAAGTGATTCCAAAGAAGCAATCCACCCACCCCCATTATGAACCATATTACTCCGGGCATACATTGACGGAGTTACTGCAAACCATAATACTCTTATATCCATTTTCCTGTGGCTCTCCACTTTACTTTGAAAATCCGCGCTCAAATAAATTATACCATTTTCCTCGTCAATGTAAAGGTTTCAACTCTCTCGTTCTCGAAATGATCTTTATCCATGTTCTTGTTTGTTACACACTTGACCTAACACTCGGTTGATAACTCCCTCAATTGCCGAACTACTGAGTCCGCAGTGGTTAATCGGTCAATTTAGACTTACAATGTTTTAATTTCGCTTTCATATACATGTTCGTACTAATTTTCCCGGAAGCAATCCACGGCGCCTCCATTGCAGCCCCCCGTTTTCATTTTATAAATCGATGGTGTTAGCGCCAACCATTACACTTTCGAATGATTTTTTAATCAGACGCATTTGTTTTGGCAATCCAGTAATAATGCGTTCACCTTTTCTTCAATCACGCTCCGTGTGAATCTAGCAATTCCATGTTTGCGAATATCTTGAGCTTTTTGAATGCTCAATCTAATTCTATTCTTTTAGGAAGTGTTGTCATTTATTCCAAATTCCTCTTGCATTTTGTCTGAGCAACAACTTTAATTGAATTGAACCCAATATGCCGCCCATACTACACACAATTGTGGAAGCTAATACCACGCCGATAATTCCCCACTTTTGCCCAAGGTAAACAGATATTGGTATATTTATTATACTTCCGATAATCGCTATGAATAATGACAATTTAATTTTACCAAGACCGGCTATGATTTGTGAAAAGATGGCACTCCAATTAAAGAACACTACGTAAACGAACATAACAGCGGAGACATTAAACGGAACAGTGACTTTGTTTCCGATCCAGAGATGGTATACTAAAGAAGATGATAACAGAAGAATTATTGCACCGACTACTAATCCAAGCCAGGTCCATTTTAGTTTTCTTAAAGTATTATTCATCCATTCGTAATCATTTTTCGCTTGAGCTTCTGTAAATGCACTCCAGATTGGGGTTAATACAATCATGAAAACCATCGTCAATACACTGAAGTATTTATATGCTATGTTATAAACAGTTACTTCTTTTGGGCCGCATACCTGAGCGATAATGATATTGCTTGTTTGGTAAATAACTATTACTGCAATCTGAATGAAAAAAAACTTTATACCAAGATTCAGAATATCCTTGTTAAGTTTAAAATCCACATACTTGATCGACGGCGAATATATTTTGTACTCATTGTTATAGAACCAGACCGAACTAATAACCATGACAAATACAGGGACAAATCCGATTGCCGACCCTAAATAGAGCAATGAGTGAGATGGTAATTTGGTAAGAACAAATATTATGAACAAGGTCAATAGCTGCCCCACCATATCGAAAAAAGATGATTTCGCCGGTTTTTGATCGGCTATAAGAATGGTATTCATCGATCTTAATATGATCTGGAGACAAAAGAAGCTGAATACGATTAACGCGAGCTTGGATAATTCGTCGTTCATTTCCGGGGGGGCGTTCAATACCGTCGTCCAATTAATGAAATGATGGACAATAAAAAATAATATCCAAACGATCAAAAATATTATTCCCAGTGATGCGTAAATTGTGCTGACATAGGCCCTCGCTTTTTCATGGTTATTTGTTGTCTTCAATTCTGTAAAACGATTTCGTAAACTGAAGCTGAAACCGATGTCAAAAAAGCTAAACCAGGCGACGATAGAACTGAGGGTGATCCAAATACCATATCGAGTTGGATTGATGTAATCAATAGTCAAGGGAACCAGAATCAAACTGATAACAATGCTTACCCCTCTTATTGCCAGCATGGCAATAATATTTTGTTTTACGTTGATGCTTCGTTTATGCCCAGTCTTAAGAAATGTTTTTAGCGATAACATTTATATGGCTTTTTGTTTTGCAGTAAAGTCCGTGCTATTTTTCAGAAATACTATTGCTTCCTTCTAATGAAACGACACGTCTCCTAGTGGATTGCCCTGGGCGAGATAGCGGCTGCTCGAGCGTGCCGGCCATCCCGCATGATGAGGTCCCGTAACTGTACTGCTTCCAACGAGAGGTGATCGTCTTGCTGATCCACAGTAGACACGTGCGCCCACCGTGTCTTCCAACGAGATAGTAAGCGTTGCGGGTTTTTGTAAGAGATTTGGTAAGGAGGTAATCTATAGCCTCTGTTCTCAGGATGGTAATGGAGTACCCTAGCGTCTCGCACGGCGACGGTGCGCAATGCGTCTGCATTGACAAATGAATGTCTTGGAAAGCGGGAGAATTCATAATGAGCCGGTTTGCAGAAAACCGCTCAATATTCTCCTCCCCGTGATACCAGACTGTGATAACACCGAGAGATGTCACAGCTATTTCAATTTCACCAAGGAGAAGAGTTTTTTCACAATTTCGACGTAATCTCTCAGCCGCTCTGGAAGTCTATGACTGGCGAGGACATAAAGCGATGAAAAAACTGCAGCGAGTAGGGTCAAGAACAGAACCGTGACTGTGCGCCTAGGTGATGATTTCAAGGCTGCGGGTCTCGCACTATCCAGAATGTTCAACAGGGGCACATTCTTAATTTCATCAACCTTCGCAATTTCATATCTCCTTTTCAGGTCCAGATATAATGAAGTACTCAAGTCAACTGCTCTCAGCAATCTTTGCTCCTTAACAACTAGGTCAGGGGATTGGCTTGTCACACGGTTGTGTGCGCGGAAGGTTGTCAACGAATCTTCTGAATTCTCCAAGTCGATTGCCACTTGTTTCAGTCTCGTCTCTATCCACTTGCGTTGTTCCGTGGCGTTGCTACGATTCTTTGTTCGCAAAAAGTCGTCAAGCTCGTTTGTCACATTACTAAGAATGTTTGCAGACAGACCAGGCTCCTCAGTCTCCAGCGTCATAGTAACTACATTGGTTTGTTTATCCTGACTGATGTCTAACATATTTCTAAGTAGTTTCAGCATCCTCTCGTATTTTATTAAATCGCTATCTCCCTTAATTTCGAAATACTCGATAAGGTTTACATCATGATTGAACTTTTGGGTTTTGTATTGTGCATAGATTACACCCTTAAGAGAGCTTTCACTTTCTAAAATGACCGGGTACAGTTTTTCAAGTGGAGTCTGCCCTACCTCCATACCGGCCAACGATGCAAGGTCCGCAAGTCCTGAAAGCCCCATCAGTTTGCTCTTATCGGTCTCGGGAAGAATGGTGACAGTCGACTGGTATTGGTTCTTGAGCAACAAAACGAAGGCAATCGAAAGAACAAAACCCACAACAGTGACTTTGATGATGAAGAGTCTCTCGCGCCTGAGTACGTCGATGAGCTCTATCAGTTTTTCTTTCTCATTGGGATTCATTACTTCCACCGTCGCGCTTCAAGAATGTTTAGAAGGCTGCGAAAATAAGCCGTGCGTCATGAAAAAGGTTGTGTCAGGAATCGCGTCTTCATATTGTCATGCCCAGCTATGATTTGCAGGACTATTTGTTTCGTCAACCCGTTTGAAAAAGAATGCATGCCAGGCAACCAGTGGTGAAAACGCCCTCGCTACAGCTGAATGAATATCCATGTCTTTTTCAAGTCGGTCGATTGAACAAAGGACGTGGCACGCATCTTCTCGGTCTTTTGATGCATGTGATCTTCCTTCACAGGGATGACCTCAGTTCGAGATGCCTTCGTTACTTTTTGGCCTGCGATACCAAGTAGATAATCGTCGCCGCGCTAACTACAATTGCGAAAGAATCCTTGATCGTTACCGACCAGTCAATCGCTTTGTTCTCTGACGGCGGTGGCGGCGGCTCCGGGATCACTTTTGTCACGGTGATAGTGGTCCCATCAGGAATCGTCGGATTCTTGCTGAACCAACCCAGGCCAGTCTGTACCACATAACCTTCCGGATAGGAAATCAATGCAACATCCGCACTGTCTGTTTCTTCGCCTGCCCGATTTATGTAGAAAGACTTGCTCTTCCCATTCACAAAGGCGTAAATACCAGGATTATGTACCTCCCCCTCCACGCGCACAGTAAATGGTCTCTGAGGAATCGAAATCTTGTCCCCTGGCTGCAATATGATATCCGCGTCACCTCCGGGCTTATCCAGTGCGTCCTCAAAGTTGGCACGATATCGTTGTCCATCTCGAACTAGTTTGCCCCCGCGAGCGTACCCGGAGGACATAAGTCCGCCCGCTCGACGAACAATATCTGTAAGGCGCTCATTCCGAATGTTGAGCACATATGTCCCGGGATACATCACCTCCCCCTCAAGGGATACAGACTGTTGAGGGAGGTACTCCGGATTTGGACGGACATAAACCTGATCATGATTTTGCAGACGGTACTGCCCCGCGGGGCTATTGAGCAATTCTTCTTTGGTCATCGTCGTATCAAACAAATCCGGAAGCTTAGCAAA